>ERZ1699254.570-NODE-570-length-13256-cov-6.147079_pt1 | contig 13256 bp, 7 predicted proteins | sample MGYA00581522_ERZ1699254 | MGnify/ENA primary metagenome ERZ1699254 (study PRJEB42319, sample SAMD00040329) | human oral metagenome | material: saliva | host: Homo sapiens | study: EMG produced TPA metagenomics assembly of PRJDB4115 data set (Metgenomic analysis of... | reverse complement strand
TTAAGCGACTGAAACGACTTCTCATAACCGTAAAACATTTCCGATTTCAGAATCCCAAAGAAGGACTCCATCATACCATTGTCTGGGCTGTTACCCTTACGTGACATGGATGCTTGAATTCCCTTACCCTCAAGAAACTGGTGATAAGAATCGTGTTGATATTGCCAGCCTTGATCACTATGGAGAATCGTATTCTCGTAGTGCTTCTCTGTGAATGCCTGTTCCAACATTGTTTTTACTTGTTCTAAGTTGGGTGAAGTTGAAAGATTATAGGCGATAATTTCGCTATTAAAGCCATCTAAAACTGGTGATAAGTAAAGCTTTTGAGTACTTGCTGGAATGGCAAATTCTGTCACATCTGTGTAGCACTTTTCCATTGTTTTAGAGCCTTCAAATTGACGTTGAATGAGATTCTCTGCCTTCTTACCAACATCTCCTTTATGAGAAGAATATTTTCGTTTCTGTCGCATTTTAGCTTGTAAATTGAGTACTTCCATCAAGCGTTGAACTCTTTTATGATTTACCAGATAACCACGATTTCTTAGTTCTAAATGAACCCGACGATAACCATAATTTCCCTTGTGTTCGATAAAAATGGATTGAATTTCATCTTTAAGCTCTTGGTCCTTATCTGGTTTATCTAGCTGTTTCAAGTGATAGTAGTAGGTCGAACGAGCTAGTTTAATGGCTTTTAGAAGAATATCTAACGAAAACTCAGTCATTAATTCTTGAACAATTTCTGTCTTTCTTCTTTCTCTTTTTCCTCCTTCAATCGGAGTTCTCTTAACTTTTTTAGGATAGCATTCTCCGCTCTCAGGTACTCATTTTCTGCTTGAAGACGTTCTAATTCTGTCCTCTCTTCAGGTCTCTTTTTTGGCTTACGTCCCATTTTAGGTACTCTCCCTCTTGTTTTCTCAACAATAGTATACCCGTTTTTCCTGTATTGTGCTAGCCAATTAAGAAGTATCGTACGACTTGGGAGGCCGTATTCAAGAGAAACTCTATCTTTAGTCCAGCCTTCATGTAAGACTTTATGAATCATTTCTTGTTTTAAATCAGGAGAATAGTAACGATTTTTTCCTTTTTTGACAAACTCTATTCCGTAACGATCAATCAATTTAATCATGTATCTAATATTAGAATTGTTTATACCAAATTTATTCGAAAGCTTCTCTAAGCTATATCCTTGTTTTCTAAGTTCATAGATCTGAACTTTATCATCATAAGTTAATTTCATAATAAAAACACCCCAAAAGTTAGATTTTTTCTGTCTAACTTTTGGGGTGCAGTTCATGAATACCTAATATGATGCGTTTTTTTTTTTAGGAGTTTTACGATTTCTTTTCCAACTATTGCTTAGTCTATAAAGAGTTAGAAAAATGAATCTCATTTGATAAAGTATTAAGATGATTAACCAAATCCATGATTGATAGATGGTTTCGGCAAATAAACTTCTTGGTAATCCCTGGAATGTAGAAATTAGACACGATGATATCGTAATCTGTCTGATTTAAAATCTCAGGACTTGTTTCTAATTCATCCCAAATATCGAAGGTAAAACGGTTATTACAGTAATAGGAAAGCATATCAACAAAGGTAAGGGAGATAGCATGGTCAAAGTTATTGATAATCAAAACCTTGATAGGTGGTCGATTTTCTAACAACTGAGTAGAGAGGTTTTCAGTATGGGTTAAGATGGTATACATCAAGTGTTCCAACTGTTCAGGATGGTCATGCTGTCCAATTGCTTGTCGATATTGAGCCAGTTCTTGACGCGCACTTTCCATAAAGTCTGGGAAGTAAACTTCAAATTTTTTAATCGTCAATACTTTTTGTTCAAATAAGATTGGGGTAGAAAAGATTTCCTGTCTTTCAAAGAAAGCAGTGTTGTGTAAATGCCAAATCAGCTCATCGTGGTTGGTAAAGGTAATCTTATATTGTTTTGATAGGCGTTCTAATATTTGACTAAGTAATTGGTAAGAGTATCTTGCTTCACTGTTTTCTTCTAAAGAGTTGAAGAATTCTTGAGGATCTAGGAAAAGGTTATTATGAAGAAAAGAAATAAAGATTTGCGCAATGATATCCGGAGTCAATTTCAGTCCCAATTTTTCAGAGAAATGGACAAGTATCTCCTCAAAATTTGGAATATTCATCAAAAGAGGATAGTATTTATCGCTAAAATGATTTGGTAAGTCGATAAAATGACCATGTTTGATGCGGTAAATACTGATAGCTATCATCAATTTGTACATTCTATAAATTGAAAATCGCATTGGATAATTCGTGATTTTATAGAAGAAATCAGCAAACTCTGTTAAATCTTCTTCAGGAAGGTCAGGAAAAGGCCAGTCTAGGAAATAATAGCGCTCAGAGAAGTACTGAGCAAAAAAGTAACGAATATCAATCTCGTTTCCTTTGATAGATGCTGGTGTAAAAGCTAGTTCAATTTGAAATTGCTTTGATAGGATTTGTGTAATTCGATTTCCTAGTCTATATAGATTGGCATTACTTGTGTGAAGGTTTTCAACTGTTCGATAAATAGGTAATCCTTCATTGAAAAACATATATTCTAGTAATTGGAAGGATTGTGAATGAGTAAGGAAATGCTGATAAACATCTTCTACACTGGATTTAAAATCGAGATCAATCATAATACCGTTGACAGAGGATTGGATATCGATATCCGGAAAGGATGAGCGCAACTCATTTAGATCATTTTTTAAGATGCGTTCGGTACAGTCTAAGGTATGGGCTAATTCATGTAGACGAAGCCATTTCCGTTTGTGAATGAGTATTTCCATTAGTCGCAATTGCCGTTGTTCTTTTGTAGATAATAGGGATCTCATAGGGGTCTATCCTCCTAAGCTCATTATATCATAGTCTATAATAAAAATACTAACATTAATATTGTTAAGATGAAGAATAATCCGATTTGATCTTAAAATAATATTTATGAATCTAATATAAGTAAGACTGAAAGAGTTTTTTATAGTGATTTTCAAAGCGAAAGAATAAAGAACTAGCTAAGCAATAATGCACGTTAAGAAATAGTAGGAAGGCAATTAAATGTTAATGGAATATTTGTATTGATTTTGCGATTAAATTTTCACCTCTATATTATTTTTCTGTACCATTTGTACCAAAATATGAGAATCATTTTTTTGTCAGTAAATTCACTTTGATTAGAACAATTTAAATGAATCTTGAGGGAAAAAATACTATATATTAATTTGTAAAACTATATTGAATTATATATAAAATAGATGTAAATTGTATAGTATAAAATTATATTGAGGTAAAGAATATGAAACAGGCACAGAGAAAATCATTTGATTGGTATAAAATGCAACAACGTTTCTCTATTCGCAAGTATCACTTTGGTGCAGCTAGTGTACTGCTCGGGACAGCCTTAGTCTTGGGAACTGCTGTCAATACGCAAGCAGTACAAGCAGAGGAACACAATCCTGAGGCAACTAACAGTGTTTCTGTTGATAAGATAGCAGAAACTACTAAACCAGCAGAAGTTTCTACAGCTAAGAAAGAAACTACCTACGCAGCTCCAACTGTTGTTAATCCAGTAGAGGTGACTCCAGCTAAATCTGAAGCTGTTAAGGCAACTGTAGAAAAGGTTGAAGAACCTAAAGTGGAAAAAGAGGAAGTTTCTCATCAAAGTGCAGTTAATAAATCAAAATTGTTAACGGCTCTTTCGCGTGCTAAAAAACTTGAGAGTAAGTTATATACAGAAGCAAGTGCTGCTAAGTTGCGAGCAAGTATCCAAGCTGGTCAAGGTTTGCTTGGGAAAGCAGATGCATCTGAAGCTGAAATATCAGCAGCGGAGTCATCTATTCAATCAGCTGTCATTGGACTGGAACTCCGCGCTAACTCTGATAAAGGAACTGTATCAGAAACTTCTGTAGCGAAGAAAGCTGATGCAGATGAAGCAGAAGAAGAAACTAAGCAAGCTCCTACAACTAATCGTTCAGCTCTTGATAGTGTTGTTTTGCCAGCTAGCACAGCTGCCAAAGTAGAAACAACTTCAGCTCCAGCATCTACTAATGAAATCTTGAAACCAGGTTTAAGCCTTTCTGATGCTCGCCAAAATCCAGCTATCCGTAAGGAAGACTTGGAGAAGGGGCATAGTGGTTTTAGAGCGGCTAGCAATCCAGCCAACCCGATTGTCTCAGGTTCTGGGAATACAGTTGCATTTACAGATATCAGTCAATCTGGTCGTAGTTACAGTTTTCGTGGCTACGGGAACGCACGTGGTGGTAATTCAATTCATTACGATGTGACGACAGTACGTCAAGGTAATAGATTGAATTTCACAATTCAATATTCTGGTCCAGGTGAATTTGTTAATAATAACTTTATCTTGGATAAAGGGGATGGATTTGGAAATCCTTCCAATGCAACTGTTATCACTCCAAGATTAAGAGAGCAATCAAAACCTATTAGCCAGGGTGCCAACTTCGTATCTCACTCAGGATATACTATGACCTCTGCTACTGAAACAAGTATGCAACAGACAATCAGATTCAGTTTGCCAATCAACAATCCAAATGGTGATTTGTCTGTCCGTTTGAAACCTGTTACTTTTAACGTGGATCAAGGTGGTGGCGGTGCCGCTACTAGCAATGATCCATACAGTAACTCTAACTATTATTATAGAGCAAACCCACTATACTTGGATGCCAATCCAAATGGTGGTTCTAGTAACAAGGTTGTTACAGAAGACATTGACTTCCAAACAGTCTACCTTCCAACTAGTAAATTGCCAGAAGGCCAAACTAGATTAGTCAGAGAAGGTGAAAAAGGACAACGTCAAATTACCTATAAAGTCCATCGATTTGGTAACGAAACAATTTTAGGATTGCCAATTAGTAATAGTGTCACTAAAGAAGCTAAGCCACGTATTCTGCAAATTGGTGTTGCTAAAGAGCTAATCGATACAGTAAAACCACGTGTTGATCAAAATAAAGTCGGTGATACAAATAATCTTACTTTCTATCTTGATAACGATGGCAACGGGGTTTATACAGAAGATGTAGATGAACTTGTTCAAAAAATTGCTATTAAAGATGGAGCCAAAGGTGAAAAAGGAGACCAAGGTGAACGCGGTCTAACTGGAGCTAAAGGTGAAAAAGGAGATCAAGGCGAACGCGGTTTAACTGGAGCTAAAGGTGAAAAAGGAGACCAAGGTGAACGCGGTCTAACTGGAGCTAAAGGTGAAAAAGGAGACCGAGGCGAACGTGGACTCACTGGAGCTAAAGGTGAAAAAGGAGACCAAGGCGAACGCGGTCTAACTGGAGCTAAAGGTGAAAAAGGGGACCAAGGCGAGCGCGGTTTAACTGGAGCTAAAGGTGAAAAAGGAGACCGAGGCGAACGTGGACTCACTGGAGCTAAAGGTGAAAAAGGAGACCAAGGTCAGGCAGGTCGTGACGGTGTAACTCCAACCGTAACCGTTAAAGATAATAAAGATGACGGCACTCATACTATCACGATTAACGACGGTAGAGGTAATGTTACAAGTACTGTTGTAAGAGATGGTTTCGATGGAGCAAGTCCATTAGTTGCGACTCAACGAAATGACGCAGATAAAACAACGACCGTTATATTCTATTATGACCAAAATGATAACAACGAATTTGATGCAGGCGATACAAAACTAAAAGAAGTTGTAATTGCGGATGGAGCCAAAGGTGAAAAAGGTGATAAGGGTGCAACTCCTAAAGTGACAACTGCTCGTGGAGAAGATGGTCATAGTACTGACATTACATTTACAGTTTCTGGAGAAGAGCCTGTAACAGTTAACATTAAAGATGGTAAAGATGGACGTACACCAACTATTGACTTAAATGCATTGGTGGAAGCAGTTAGAAGAGGTGTTGGATCAACTTCTAATTCACAACCTTCTGGAACATCAAGAAGTGCAAGAAATAGAAGAGCATTACCAGATGAAGATAGAAGTGCAACTGAGTCATCAGAAACAGTACAACCATCAACTACAGGTTTAACAGGTTCACAACCAGCAACTGCAGGTTCAACAGCATCACAACCACCATCAACTCAACCTAAACCATCAGGTGAATATGCGGGAACCGAAATAAAAGCATATTATGATAATAATCATAATGGTGTATTTGATGAAGGTGATGAGTTGATATCAAGTACTGTTATTCCTCCTGCTCCAAAAGGAGAGAATGGTAATGATGGTAAAGATGCTATAAGAGGAGCTGAATTATTAAGTGGAATTATAGCTCCAAGGCCAGAAGATGGTAAAGATGGTGATACATACATTGATGCTACAACAGGAGATGTGTATAAAAAGAGAGATGGAGCTTGGGGGAAAATCGGTAATATTAGAGGGCCTCAAGGAGAACAAGGTCAAAAAGGTGACAAAGGTGAAAATGGTAAGGACGGTAGAGCTCCGAAAATTAAAGTAGAAGATATAACAAAATCTGCCGAATCGGCAGGTGTATCAAGTCGTTCAGGAATTCAAATTACTGTTTATGATGATAAAAACAATAATGATGTGTTTGATGAAGGAGATACTATATTAAATACAAAAGATGTTTACAATGGGACTGATGGAAAAAACGGTGCAGATGGACAAACACCAAAAGTCAAAGCAGAACGAGATGAAGCGAAGAAACAAACTACATTAACCTTCTACATTGACAAAGATGGCGACGGAAACTACACAGAAGGAACAGACACACTTGTTCAAACAACAGTAGTTAAAGATGGACAAGATGGAGCAAAAGGTGCGGATGGAGCATCTGGTCGTGACGGTAAAGAAGTATTAAACGGAAAAGTAGATCCAAAAGCTACAGACGGCAAAGATGGAGATAGCTTCGTTAATACTGAAACAGGCGATGTCTTCGTTAAGAAGAACAATGCATGGGAACCAGCAGGCAACATCAAAGGACCTAAAGGTGATAAAGGTGAAGATGGTAAAACTCCAGAAATCACTACAAAACCAGGTGCAGATGGCAAGAGCACAGATGTAACAATTACTGTTCCAGGGAAAGATCCAGTAACTGTTAATATTAAAGACGGTAAAGATGGTAAAGATGGAAAATCTTTAGTTGCTAAAAAAGAAGGTAACGAGACTAAGATTTATGTAGAAGATCCAGCAAATCCAGGACAACCATTAGATCCTACAAAACCACTTGCAACAGTTCTTGATGGACTTAAAGGTGAAAAAGGCGACAAAGGTGAAAACGGAGCAGACGGTAAATCACCAGTTGTAAATGTAACGGACAATGGAGATGGAACACACTCTATTACTGTTAGAAACCCTGATGGTTCTGAATCAACAACTAAAGTTAAAGATGGTAAAGACGGTAAAACTGCAACTATCACAACTACAGAAAACCCAGATGGAAGCCACACAATCACTGTAACAAATCCAGATGGAACAACTAAAGAAACAGTTGTTAAAAACGGTAAAGACGGTAAGACTCCAAAAGTTGAAGTAACGGATAACGGAGATGGAACTCATACTGTTAAAGTTACGGATGGAGACGGTAATGTTACCAACGCTATCATCAAAGATGGTAAAGACGGTAAAGCTGCAACAGCAACTACAACAGAAAATCCAGATGGAAGCCACACAGTAACAATCACTAACCCAGACGGAACTAAGAATGAGTTTGTTGTGAAAAATGGACGTGACGGTGTTGACGGACGTACTCCAACCGCATCTGTTCGTGACAATGGAGACGGAAGTCATACGATCGTTATTACAAATCCAGAAGGTGTGACAACTGAAACCACAGTTCGTGATGGTAAATCACCAAAAGTTACTATTACTGACGAACAAAATGGAACTCATAAGATTTCAGTTCTAAATGGTGATGGAACTACTACTGAAACAATCATTAAAGATGGTAAATCACCAGTAGCGACTGTTACTGACAACCATGATGGTACTTACACAATTCATGTAGAAAACGGTAATGGTACTGTTTCTGAAACAACAGTTCGTGACGGTAAATCACCAACTGCTAAGGTTGTGGATAACGGAGATGGTACTCACACTATCACAGTTGTGAACTCAGACGGTACAACTACAACAACTATAGTTCGTGATGGTAAATCACCAAAACTTGAAGTGATTGATAACAACAACGGTTCGCACACTATTAAGGTGACAGGTGCTGATGGTAAAGAAACGACAACTACAATCTTTGATGGTAAATCACCAAAAGCGAACATCGTTGATAACGGAGACGGAACTCACACATTGACAATTGTTGATTCTGATGGCCGTGAATACAAATCTATTATCAAAGATGGTAAAGACGGTAAAGATGGCGTTTCACCAACTGTAACTGTTAAAAATAATAACGATGGAACTCACGTTGTTACAATCATTAATCCAGATGGAAGTAAGACAGAAATGGTGATTAAAGACGGTAAAGATGGTAAATCACCAAAAGTTTCTGTTGAAGATAATGGAAATGGTAGTCATACAATCACAATCATCAATTCTGACGGAACTGTGACAAAAACAGTTGTTAAAGACGGAAAAGATGGTAAATGTGGTTGCAAAGATAAACCAGTAACACCATCAAATGACAAACCAGTTCCACCAGTTAATGAATTACCGGAATATACAGGAGGGGTAACACCACTTGATCCTCCGGTTTATGAAAAACCAGAATTAGAACTTCCAGAAATTCCAACGCCACCAGTGCACGAAGTACCAGAATTTAACGGTGGAGTACCAGGAATGCCAGAAGTGAATGAACTTCCTGAAGCAGAAGTTCCAGGAATGCCAACACCACCAGTCCATGAAATTCCAGAGTTTAATGGTGGTGTGCCAGGTATGCCTGAAGTCAATGAACTTCCTAATCCAGAAGTTCCAGGAATGCCAACACCTCCAGTTCATGAAATTCCAGAATTTAATGGCGGAGTACCTGGTATGCCAGAAGTCAATGACAAACCAACTTCAAACATTTCTGAAGTTCCAACACAACCAAATCCAAATGTACCAGTTCAACCGGTAACACCATTAACTTCTAACCCAGTAGCACCAACTACAGGTAAAGAAAATCATGGTGACAAATTACCTGAAACTGGAAGCCAATCTGATTATATCTCTGTTCTTCTAGGTAGCGGTATTCTATTGAGCCTATATGTAGGTCGAAGAAAAGAAGATTAATCAGCAACAAGCAGTCATTAGTTTCTCGAAAGAAGATGATAAGTGATAGATCTCGAATGAAAGAATATTCTTAGAATGGTTTTCCTATGATGGAAAAGACTGCTAAAAACCTTGAGTGGTAACGCTCAAGGTTTTTTTGGATGGCTGATGTTTGTCGGAAAATTTTGATTGAGTCTAAAAATGCCACCTTATGAGGTGGCTATAATTGATTTAGACTTCTTAAAATTCTCTATTTTTTACTGAATTGCTACGACCAAGTCTTCTGCTTGTTTTTCAAGTGAGTTTAGGACTGTTTCTTCGAGAACCAATTTTCCGTCTGCCCAGGCAGAGTCATTAACACGTGCAGCAGTGAAATTACCAACGACTTGTGTACGGATAAATGGCAAAAGGTCCTTGTAGATAGCGAAAAGTTGATCGTGACCTGCATTGGCTACAGATGATACGGTGACAAACTTGTCTTGAAGGGCAGAAGCGCCACGTGTATCAGATAAGTCAAGGGCACGAGATAGCCAGTCAAGCAAGTTTTTCACTGTACCAGGGATAGAGAAGTTGTAGACTGGAGAGAAAATCCAGATAGCATCCGCAGCGAGAACCGCTTCACGAGCAGCCGCTACAGCTGGATGAGTTGGAACTTCCAAATCTTGGCTAAAGAGAGGAAGGGCTGAATAATCAAGGTAGCTAACTTCTGCTTTACCAGCAAGTGCTTTCTCAGCTTCGAGCGCCATTTGGTGGTTGAAAGAACCTTGACGTAGTGATCCGACGATAAATAATACTTTTTTAGACATGATGTGTCTCCTTTTTCTTAAATTTCCGAGAACTCTCTCGTTGTTATAAAATATATTACAACAAAACAAAAGGACTTGCAAGAAATTTGCTCAGAGTTTATTTGAAAATTATAAAATTGATGAAACTCTAGTCACTTGAGACTGGAAAGTAAGAATTGTATCACTTTCAAAATCGGTTTTGTTTGAAGGGAGAAATAGAATTGGTTACTTATACTCAATGAAAATCAAAGAGCAAACTAGGAAGCTAGCCGCAGGTTGCTCAAAGCACAGCTTTGAGGTTGCAGATAAAGCTGACGTGGTTTGAATTTGATTTTCGAAGAGTACTCCTATGTTCTCTTGTAATATGATGACATAAGTGCTAAAATAAACAAGAAAACGCGCAATAGAAACTACAGACCAGTTTTTCCGGTATCATTTCATAAACAATTAAACGAAAATAATGGCATTGAAGAATGCTTCTAAAAGGAGTGGAGATCATGTAAGGCATAGGTTAACAAGTGACGGACAAAAGAAATAATAATACACTTGTTAAGGAGAAAAGATGTTAATAAGAAATTATCGGAAAAATATTGGCCTGATGGCCGGAGTTGAGTTTTTTGCATTTCTAGGGATTACCAGTTTTTGGATTCTCTTTCTCAGTCAAAACGGAATGTCTCTTTGGCAGATTGGACTTCTGGAGAGTATTTTTCATACGACCAGTCTTCTCTGTGAAATTCCATCTGGTATGTTAGCTGACCGCTATTCCTATAAGACCAACCTTTATTTAAGTCGTATAGCAGGGATTGTGTCTTCTATTTTTATGTTGGCTGGGCAGGGAAATTTTTGGATTTATGCCTTAGCGATGGCGGTAAGTGCCTTGTCTTATAATTTTGATTCAGGCACAAGCGCAGCAATGGTCTATGACTCGGCTGTAGAGGCTGGACTAAAGGAGCGTTACTTATCTATTTCAAGTTTTATGTCAGGAGTAGCAGAAGGAACTCGGTCTTTGGGGACAGTGTTGGCGGGATTTTTTGTCCATGGTCAATTGCATCTGACCTACTATGTCATGATTGCCGCTTCTATTATAGTTCTTTTCCTGATTTGGATGCTGAAAGAGCCCACTGTCAAGCTAGAAAAATCTGATAGTGTGACCATGAAACAGATTATTTGGACCGTTAAGGAAGAGTTGGAGCGAAATCCCATGCTCTTCAACTGGATGATTTTATCTCAGATTGTCGGAACACTCATGTGCATGTTTTATTTTTACTATCAAAATCAGTTACCAGATTTAAGTAGTTGGCAAATTTCAGCAGTTATGCTACTTGGTAGTCTCTTGAATATCCTTGCAGTCTATCTAGCGAGTAGGATTGGAAAGAACTATGCCGCCTTGAAGCTTTTCCCTGTCCTCGTCCTGCTGACTGGAGTTACCTATATGTTGTCCTATTTTGGAACACCTCTAATCTATATTTTGATTTATTTGATTAGCAATGCTCTATATGCTCTTTTTCAGCCGATTTTTGACAATGATTTGCAAGAGCGGCTCCCAAGTGAAGTAAGGGCAACCATGCTGAGTGTCTACTCTATGATGTTTAGCTTGAGTATGATTGTGTTCTTTCCACTGACAGGCTGGTTGATTGACCATTTAGGCTTTGTAGTAACATTTCTTTATCTAGGCTTCTTTTTAGTTTTGATTAGCCTTCTACTGGCTATATTTTTAGGAAAAATGGCTAAAAGAATGGATGATAAAGTGATTCCATAGATCAAAAAAAATTACGAAAACTTGAGTGTCAAGCTCAGGTTTTTTAATAGGTTGATTTTGGAGCTGTCATTACTTTTCTTGCTCGGTTTTAACTAAGAAAAATCTATTTTGCTTGAAGGGAGAAATAAAATGTGATTGTTCTTGCATTCACTTGTAATAAAGCCCAATAGATGGTAAAATAGACGAGTGAAAAAAAGACAAAATAAAGCAAAAAATAATCTACTGTGGCAGTATGGTCTAGGGATGACGATTTTGTTTGTGGTTATCAGTGCTTCATTTCTGTACCTGGTTTCTCTTGGCATGAGACCCTATCAAACAGCTAAAAGTGAAGGAGAAAAATTAGCTCAGCAGTATGCAGGATTAGAGCAGACTGATCAGGTTGACTTATACAATGGCTTGGAATCTTATTATAGTGTTCTTGGTCGTAATAAACAGCAAGAATCGCTTGCTGTCCTGATTGGAAAAGATGACCATAAGATTTACGTTTATCAGCTAAATCAGGGTATTTCACAAGAAAAAGCAGAAGCTCTTTCTAAGGAAAGAGGAGCTGGTGAGATTGACAAGATTACCTTTGGCCGTTATCAAGACAAGCCAATCTGGGAAGTCAAGTCAGGCTCTGATTTTTATCTAGTAGATTTTGAAACAGGAGCATTGGTCAATAAGGAGGGCCTATGAAACTATCCAACCGTGTTTTAGAAATGGAAGAAAGTGTGACCTTGGCTGCTGGAGCCCGTGCCAAAGCACTGAAGGCTGAGGGAAGGGATATCCTATCTCTAACCTTGGGTGAGCCAGATTTCACTACTCCAAAAAATATTCAAGATGCCGCCATTGCATCGATTCAAGATGGGCGTGCTTCTTTTTATACAGTAACCTCAGGTCTGCCAGAGCTCAAAGCGGCGGTCAATGCCTATTTTGAGCGCTTTTACGGCTATTCTGTAGCGCCGAATCAAGTGACAGTCGCTGCTGGAGCTAAATATTCTCTCTATACCTTCTTTATGGCTGTGGTCAATCCAGGTGATGAAGTTATCATCCCAACACCCTACTGGGTCAGCTATGGAGACCAGGTCAAGATGGCAGAGGGTATTCCAGTTTTTGTTCCTGCTAAAGAGGACAATGACTTTAAGGTAACTGTAGAGCAGTTAGAAGCAGCTCGAACAGACAAGACCAAGGTTTTGGTGCTGAATTCACCATCCAATCCGACAGGTATGATTTATACCCGTGAGGAACTTTTGGCAATCGGAAACTGGGCTGTAGAAAAGGATATTCTCATCCTAGCAGATGATATCTATGGGCGCTTGGTCTATAATGGTCATGAGTTTACACCCATTTCTAGCCTATCGGAAGCGATTCGCAAGCAAACAGTGGTCATCAATGGTGTGTCTAAAACCTATGCTATGACAGGTTGGCGGATTGGCTATGCAGTCGGAGCAGCAGACAATATCGCTGCCATTTCCAAGATTGAAGGCAAAACAACCTCCAACCCTTAACCAGTAGACCAGTATGCAGAAGTTGAGGCTATATCAGATGTAAAAGATACTGTAGCAAGCATGCTGTCTCATATACA
>ERZ1699254.568-NODE-568-length-13305-cov-3.934512_pt1 | contig 13305 bp, 13 predicted proteins | sample MGYA00581522_ERZ1699254 | MGnify/ENA primary metagenome ERZ1699254 (study PRJEB42319, sample SAMD00040329) | human oral metagenome | material: saliva | host: Homo sapiens | study: EMG produced TPA metagenomics assembly of PRJDB4115 data set (Metgenomic analysis of... | reverse complement strand
ACGTTGCGGTCTACAGAGAGACACCCTTCCCCATCTCCTAGAGCCGCATCTTGGACTGAGTGGGAGACAATTTTAGGATTGTACATGACTTCTTGGATGGAGTAGGCTTCTTTTGGAGGATTTCCTTCTTCGTCCTCTGGATTTGGGACGAGAACGGCAATGATGCGCTTAGAAATGTCCAACTGAGGGGCAGCGAGTCCAACTCCACCTCGGAGACCCAATTTTTCCGCCATGACAGGATCCTGCGAATGGTGCAAGAACTGCATCATTTTTTCCCCTAGGATGATGTCTTGATCTGACAGTGGGAAAGTGACCTCTTCAGCGATAGCACGTAAAGTTGGGTGGCCTTCGCGGATAATATCATTCATATCAATTAGATGGGCAGCTTTTGTAATGGTTTCGATTGCAGACATGTTCTCATTCACTCCTTTTTTCTAGAAACCATCATATCATAAATCCTTTTAGAATGAAAGTTTGCCAATTGATTGATGGGTGCTAATGGACCAGACGGACCGTAAATTAGAAAAGGAAAGAATCCTAGTCCGGTTCATGGTATAATGATAAGAAGAATGAAGGAGACAAGCATGCGTCTAGATAAATATTTAGTGGACTGTGGAGTGGGAAGCCGAACAGAAGTCAAGCAAGTCCTCAAGCAAAAAAAGATTCAGGTCAATGGAAAGGTGGAAACCTCTGCCAAGGTTCATATTGATCCAGATAAGGATCAAGTGACCTATCTGGGAGAAAGTTTATTCCATGAAGAGTTTGTTTACTATCTGCTCAATAAACCCAAAGGGGTCATTTCAGCAACGGAAGATGACCGCCATCAAACAGTCTTAGATTTGCTAGATGACACGGCCAGACACAAGGAAGTCTTTCCAGTTGGACGTTTGGATATCGATACCCATGGCTTACTCCTCTTGACCAATAATGGTAAGTTGGCTCATGCCATGCTATCGCCTAAGAAACATGTGGACAAGGTCTACCGTGCCCAAGTAGCTGGCATCATGACTCAGGAAGATATCGACCGCTTCAAAGAAGGAATAGAATTGAAGGATTTCACTACCCTGCCAGCTGATTTGGAAATTCTGGAAGTTGATCGAGAAGCCGATAGTTGCTTGGTTCAGATTCGCATCGCTGAAGGAAAATTCCATCAGGTCAAGCGCATGGTCGCTGCTTGTGGCAAGGAAGTCACCGATCTCGAGCGGATTTCCATGGGGCCATTGAGGCTAGATTCCGCTCTCAAATTGGGGCAGTGGCGTAGATTGACAGCAGAAGAAATAGAACTCTTAACTGACTTTCGAGTTAATCTATAATAAGAAATTTTTGTAGTCTTGGTTTTGAAGGACTCTGTTGGAAAAGCATAAGTGTTTGACAGAAAGATGAAATCTTGGTAGAATGAATAAGTCGAATAGACAACTAACTCTTTCTTGGTAGCAGGCTATGCCAGACCTGCCACTCGGATAGAGCATAAAGAAAAGGAGCTTATCATGGCAATCTCAAAAGAGAAAAAAAATGAAATCATTGCACAATACGCACGTCACGAAGGTGACACTGGTTCAGTAGAAGTACAAGTTGCTGTCCTTACTTGGGAAATCAACCACTTGAACGAACACATCAAACAACACAAAAAAGACCACGCTACTTACCGTGGTTTGATGAAGAAAATCGGTCGCCGTCGTAACTTGTTGGCTTACCTTCGTACAAACGACGTTAACCGTTACCGTGAGTTAATCAACTCTCTTGGACTTCGTCGTTAATCTGCTCTATTTTCCACTTACGCTGCGTTGTCACCTTGCCTCGATATACTCGAGTATATCGAGGCTTCGGTTCCTAGCACCGTAAGGTAAAATAGACCAGAACTATCTCCCTTCGGGGAGATTTTTTGTTTTCAGAAGAAATCCGGTGCAATCTTCGGTTTGTTACCTTGTCTAGAAACGTTTTATCCAGCAAGAATGGAGCCCTCTGAATTCAGAGGGCTGTTTTCTTGTCTTTTTGTTATCGCACAAGATCCATCATTCTGAGGAAGTCGTTTTGTTTGACAGATGTAATGAACGGAGTTACAATAGATACATCTTAAGAAATAGAGGTTACTGATATGATTGAAATTACATATCTAGATGGTGCAAAACATGAAAGAGTCATGCATTTTGATTCCTATGAAGAGTTTGAACGCTCCCAACAAGCTTGCTTGATTGGTGTAGCGGATTACTATCCCGTACAAAAATTGACCTATAATGGGCACGAACTCGATTACCACGGAACTTACGGAGATGTCTTCTTCTATTTGATGAAGCAAGACCTCGATCAATACAAAAACTAAAGGAGAAAAACAATGGTAAAAGCAATTACAGATGCAACATTTGAAGCAGAAACGAAAGAAGGATTAGTCTTGGTAGACTTTTGGGCAACCTGGTGTGGTCCATGTCGCATGCAAGCTCCTATCTTAGAAAAATTATCGGAAGAACTCTCGGAAGATGAGTTAAAAATCCTGAAAATGGATGTGGACGAAAATCCTGAAACAGCGCGTGCTTTCGGCATTATGTCAATCCCAACCTTGCTCTTCAAAAAAGATGGGCAGGTTGTCAAACAAGTAGCAGGGGTACACACCGCAGCACAAATTAAGGCCATTGTGGCTGAATTGAGTTAATATCCTAAGCACTTCCATTGGTAAAATAGGAGTGCTTTTTTATATCCAAAGAAAGAGCCCTGTCCTTTTATATGAGGAGCAAGGCTCTTTTATCTTCAATAATTTTTCACGAAAAGTGACTTAGAATATTTTGGAGAGTTTAACTTTCACTATCAACAGTTAGTATTGAAAAGATTGAATGGCCACTTTTAACTCATCTTGTAAAAAGTTTCTTTGGTCAAGTTGAATATAGACTTCTAACAGACAGGATCTAAGGTTGGAAAATTTATAAAAATCTTCCCTTTCGTCTATTGGAAAGTCAAGCGTCTTTATCCAAGAAGCTACTTGTTCTTGCTCGATTTTTCCTTGCAAAATAGGTTCATAGAGCACTCTAGCTAAACGCCAATCCTCATCAGAGGTAAAACGAATTGAAATTCTTCTAAAGACTTGGCCAAGTATGTTCAATACTTCATGAACTTTGTCATTAGGAAAGTCTGGATGACAAACCACTTCTGTCAAGAGGTCAGCTCCATGCGCAAAAGCGTGAACCCAACCATACTGACTGGAAAAACCTGTTGTATCCTTTTCTTTTTCAAGATAATGTAAACCTTGATCCAGTAAAATATATCTTATATCGGCTTTTAATCTTTGATAAAAAATTGATTGCGGGTTGGCATCTGCAGATAGGAGGTTGGCATAAACAAGGGCTTTAAAAGAACGCTCAAGTGTTGATAGCCCAATCTTATCAATCTCTTTTTCTACTCCTTCATTGGATGAGATCGTCTCAGCAATGAAATGAAATTGTTCCTGTGTAAACAGTTCTTCTTGAATCCCTCTAGCCAAGCTGGTAAAAACGAGATCATCGCGAATTTCGGGCGAGGGATCTCTCAAATGTTCTAGCAACCACTGGATTTCTTCTTGACGATAGCTTGGTTTTTCTTCTGTCACTTTACTTTGTAATTCTTGATACATGGTCAAAACCTCTACATTTTTAGCAACTTGATATAATCCAGACCCCAGTTCTCCACAGCATCTAAGACAACTTTGAATTCCTGCCCTATTTCGGTTAAGCTGTACTCAACTCGTGGGGGAACTTCCGCATAGACCTTTCGTTGAACAATCTTATCCTTTTCTAATTGACGGAGATGACGTGTCAAAATAGTTTGAGTAATCCCAGGCAATAATCTCTGCAATTCTTTAAATCGTTTGGTACCCGTACTCAACTGATAAATGATTACCAGTGCCCATTTCCCCGTTAAAACCCTCTGCGTTGTCGCGAATGGACAAATACCATACTCACTCACTTTATTTGGCATAAAACATCTTCTTTCTATTTTTTAAAAAAGTTATCCTTTAGCAGCAACAATAGTATTGATTTTGATACCAGCTATCAAAAAAGTGTCTACTTGTTTTTTTGTTTGTAACTGTTAAAATTATATCATAAAAATGAAATGGAGAATAGATATGTCAACAAACTTAGAAATTTTCAATACCTATAACCAAGCTTTAATTGCTGGTGACTTTCCTGGTGTCTTTGAAACGATGGCAGACGATATTGTCTGGCATCAACCTGGTACTCATAGTATATCTGGTACAGTTGTTGGTAAGGACCAACTAGGATCTCACCTAGCTACATTTGCTGAGAAAACTAATGGAAGCTTTAAGGTGATAACAAATTGGGTTTCTGATAATAAGGATTTTGTCGCAGCTAATGTTACTTTTCTTGGAACACGGGCTGATGGTACTGAACTCAATATGAACGGGATTGATCTCTTCCGTATTGAAGACGGGAAAATCAAAGAAGTTTGGCTCTTCTCTTCAGATCAAGCTGAAGAAGATAGCTTTTGGGGATAAGCAAAACAGATTGGAAAAATCCAATCTGTTTTTGCTTATACTCATAACTCAGCACTGTAAGCAATGATTTGATCGACAGTGTCTGAAAGGAATTGGATGGTATCGCGAAGTGGTTTGTCAGTTGAGATATCTGCTCCGATAATCATAGCTGACTCAAGTGGGGTCTTGCTACCGCCTGATTTGAGGAGGTCCAGCCAATCTTTTGCTCCGTTTTCGGAGTCCTTCAAGTGCAGGTAACCTGCTGTTGAGATAACTAGGCCAGCTGAGTAGGTGTAGCTGTAAAGTCCCATGTAGTAGTGGCTTTGGCGCATCCAGGTCAAAGCTGCATCGTCATCGATTTCAACGGCGTCTCCCCAGAATTCGGTCAAGACTTCCTTCATGATGCTATTGAGCTTGCTAGCGCCGAAGGTACCACCTTCTTCAATCAGGGTGTAGACCTTGCGTTGGAAGGCTGCTTCCAACAAGTGGGTGATGAAGTTGTGGAAGTAGGTGTCTGTCAAACGGTGAGCCAAGGCAAAGCGTTTTTGACGAGGGTCGTCAAACTGGTGTTCCAAATAGTCGCTGAGGAGGAGCTCATTAAAGGTAGAAGGAGCTTCCACATAGTAGGTCGACATGTGGGCGTTGAAGTAGCTTTGGTTGTTGTCTGAGAAGATAAACTGACCAGAGTGTCCGATCTCGTGGATCAGGGTGTAGACATCGCTCATGCGTCCTGTCCAGCTCATGAGGACATAAGGATGAACGCGGTATGGATCGGCTGCATAACCACCAGAATCCTTACCTTCATTGGCTGCGAAATCAACCCAGCGTTCGGTTTGGTAGCGGGCAATTTCGCGAGAATATTCTTCCCCAAGAGGTGCCACAGATTTCATGACCAAGTCATAGGCATCATCAATAGTAACATCTGGGTTGAGCGCACTGTCCAAATCCAACTTCCAATCAGCGAAAGTCATTTTTTCAAGGCCGTTGACCTTGGCCACGTGTTTGAGGAATTTTTGAGCGACTGGAGCGAAATCCTTCATGATCAGGTCAATCTGACGGTCAAACATAGAACGATCCACTTCCTGCTCAGCTAAGAGATAGTCAAAGACAGAGTCGTAGCCTCGCATATCTGCGATCAGTTTTTCAGACTTAACTTGAGCTAGATAGGTAGCAGCAGCTGTGTTTTGGTGCTTGCGGAGACCTTCTGAGAAGGAACGAAAGGCTTTTTCACGGATTTCCGCATTCTCATGGTTTTGGTAGAAGTTTTCATAGGTAACAAAGCTATTCTTGTAAACTTTTCCATCGACTTCGAAATCAGCCATTTCAAAGTCGCCTGCCCGCATCTTGGTATAGATATCTTGTGGTCCGTAGAAGACTTCCCCCAGGTTGGTCAAGGTCTTTTCGACATCAGCTCCCAAGTAGTGAGCTTTTTTAATTTTAGCCTGACGAATGGCAAAAGTGAGGTGAGGGAGTTGCCCCAGGCGTTCGAGGACATCTTCATCCGCTTCGACCAAAGCATCATCAAAGAAGGAAAGTTCAACGCTGGCCCAAGTTTCGAAATCCATCCCCGCTTGGGCAATTTCCGCAAAAGCTTCATCGCCAAAGTCAGTCGTTTGGGGCATAAAGCTGTAGTTACCAATGTGGCTGAGTTGAATCTGAATCTGTTCAAAGACCGCAAAGGCAGCTTCGAAGTCTTCAAAAGTGTGGAGCTTGCCCTTGTAGTTACGGACAAATTCATTGATTTCTTCACGTGTTTTTTCAATGGCACGCAAGAAGTCTTCCTGGTCTTGGTAGAGGGCTGTGAGGTCCCAGAGTTCGTTCTCAGGAAATTCAGAACGTTTTTTTAATTCCATAATTTTCTCCTTTTGATCGGTGTTCTTCCTTAAGTATAGCAGAAAACAGGATAGAAACATAGAGGGAGAGGGGAAAATGCTTGTGTAAAAATCTTGAAAAGAGCTGGAAAAATTGACCATTTTTGATATACTAGGATAGATATGAGGAGGTTTTTATGAAAAAGGTTATGATTTCACTACTGGCGGGTGCGTCCGTTCTAGCTCTGGTGGCTTGTACGCCCAAACGCTATGAACGCCAAAGTAAACCGAAAACGGCAAGCTCTTCGTCGGTCAAAAAAGAGAAGAAGGATACAGGTCAGAAGTATTATCAAGAGGTTTTGGATCGGTATGCTAAGTATGATACAGCTCTTAAAAATGGCGATAAAACAGGCCTCTTTGCGGAATTAGGTAAAATACAATCTGGCTCAGAAGAAAGCATCTATCTAGATGCTTTGGAGCGCTTAGGAACTCCCGTAACTTTCCAATACGCTTTTACAGACTTGAACAAAGATGGTGTGGATGAACTCCTGGTGTCCAATCAATACACGGGAAACAAACAGTATGTTTCTGCTATCTATTACCTCAAGGGTCAAAAAGCTGAATTGCTCCATACAGCTTATACAGCTGCGGTGGGTGGTTATCGCTCCAGTTTAGAAGTTTTTGACAATGGACAAATCGTATACGCCACTTGGCAATCTGTGAATCCGAACCAGGAATTGACTCTTTATTCACTAGGAAAAGGGGAAGCCAAGGAAGAAAAGAAAGCAACCATTCAAATTGGTGGGGACCAAACAGCAGAGCAGGCTCTTGGGATTTCAGCCAAGCAGTTGGACCTCAGTAAGCTAGACTGGAAAAAATTTGACGGTTCAGGCAACTCCAAATCAACAGCAAAAGCAGAAGAGAAAAAATCAGAAAGCTTCCAAGTGCAAGTCAGTGTGTCGGATCTTCGTATTCGAAAAGAACCATCTACTTCAGCTCCATCTGCAGGAATGATCGCAAAAGGAACTCACACCATTACGGAAACCGTAGAGGCGGATGGTCATACCTGGGGCAAATTAGAATCTGGACAAGGCTGGATTGCCCTTGACTTCACAACGCGGGTGGATGGTTCTAAATCAGCAAGCTCAAGTAAGAAAAGCAGCGGAATGAATATTCAAGAAATTCAGAACGGTGATTTTTCAAGTATTGCAGGAACCTGGAAAAATGGGAAGGGTTGGACACTGGTATTTGATGGGAATGGATCAGCAGATCAGGTTTTCTTGAATGGTGAAAATATGCTGATCAATCGAATTCAACAAACAGATAATCACCTTAGTGGAGGATTCAGTAATCCTAAGCATAAGGTGGGTGGTGCAATTATAAGATTCATTCCAGCAGGAACTTCTCTACCTGTATACGTTGAACAAATAGCAGATCCTTCTGATATTGGAAAAGACCGCATTTGGACAGGTCAATCAGCAGGGTGGGAAGCTAGCGACTTCTTCTACCGTGTGGACTAAAGGAGTGGTACTATGAGAAAATTTATGATTTCACTACTGGCGGGTGTGTCTGTTCTATCTCTAGTGGCTTGTACGCCCAAACGCTATGAACGCCAAAGCAAACCGAAAACAGCAAGCTCTTCGTCGGTCAAAAAAGAGAAGAAGGATACAGGTCAAAAGTACTATCAAGAGGTATTAGATCGCTATAAGTCTTATGCGGTTGCCATTCATACTAAGGACCAAACAGCTTTACAAAATGAACTGAAGAAGATCGAAGCAACTTCAGAAGAATATGCCTATGTCTTTAACCTTCAAACACTTGGAAGCACCAATGAGTGGCAATATGCATTTGAGGATCTTAATCGTGATGGTAATGATGAACTGCTGATTGGGGATGGCAAAACGATTGCTGCTGTGTATTATTTGAAAGATAACCAGCCAACCTTGCTCCACGTAGCCTATGTGGCTTCTGCAGGTGGCTATCGCTCTAGTTTAGAAGTTTTTGACAATGGGCAAATCGTTTATGCTACTTGGCAATCCCTTAATCCAGAAATGGAATTAACCCTTTATTCGCTAGGAAAAGGGGAAGCCAAGGAAGAAAAGAAAGCAACCATTCAAATTGGTGGAAAGGAAACAGCAGAACAAGCTCTTGGGATTTCAGCTAAGAAGTTGGACCTCAGTAAGCTGGACTGGAAGACGTTTGACGGTTCAGGGGATTCCAAATCATCAGCAAAAGCAGAAGAGAAAAAATCAGAAAGCTTCCAAGTGCAAGTTAGCGTAGCTGATCTTCGTATTCGAAAAGAACCGTCTACTTCAGCTACCTCAGCAGGAATGATCGCAAAAGGAATTTACACCATCACGGAAACCGTAGAGGCAGATGGTCATACTTGGGGCAAGCTTGAATCTGGACAAGGCTGGATCGCCCTTGACTTCACAACGCGTGTGGATGGTTCTAAATCAGCAAGCACAAGTAAGAAAAGCAGTGGAATGAATATTCAAGAAATTCAGAACGGTGATTTTTCAAGTATTGCAGGGACCTGGAGAAATGGGAAAGGAATGAGTGTAACATTTGATGATAACGGTATATCAAAGATAAATGGTGCACCAACAGATCAGGTTGTAGACCGCTTTAATCATGAATTTGGATACTTAAGTAGTAGTGTTCATTCAACTGCCCCAGCTGGTGCTTCAGCAATGAGTTTTTTCCCAGCAGGTCAAGAGTTTCCTGCATCATTAAAATATGGAAATTTTTCTGTTGATAATAGTAAGGATATTATTTATTGGGGTCAGAATGTTATTTCAGATCAAAGCGACTTGTTCTATAAGGAAGACTAAAAAAGGTTAGAAAAACAAAAAATTATATTTGCTAGTGGTCTCTTCATTGATACTGAGTAAATAGATTTCCTTTGATAGACTAGGATAAAAAAATAGGAGATATTGTGAAAAAATTTATTATTTTATTCTTAACAGTTGGTTCGGTAATTTCCCTAGCAGCCTGCGCCCCAAAACGCTATGAGCGTAAGCACAGTCCGGTAGGAGCTTCATCGGTCAAAAAATCATCTGACAAGGCGCAAGAAAAAGAACAGTCAGAAGAAGCTAAGTCAGATGAGCATGATAAAGAAGCCATTGGGACCTTGTCAAAAGCGGACCAAGCGGATATCTACTCGATCATTGAAAACAGTGCGTCTTTGACCTATTCACTTCAGGTGCAACCGACTCGCTTGCTAGAGTTGAACAATGATCACGGTGCGGTTGATGGTTACCCACAAGACATGTTCATTGATTACTACAATACCTACACGCCGGGGACCTATAATCTGCAAGATATCATTGATAAATTAGAGGCAGAAGAGACATCGGACTCTATCCGCAGTCTTTCACAAGACAAGTTGATCCAACTAACAAATGAAAAGAAAAATGGCTGGATCTATTCGACAAAAGACAAGGCCTTCTACGAAATTGTATCTGGTGGGCGTGGCGGAGCGATGCCACCGATGGAGATTCCTTCGCCTGATGAATGGGTGATCAATGAAGATTCAGTTGAAGTGACAACGACCATCCAAGGAACTTCCGATCCATACAGACGTTTTGTCTTGAAACGCAACAACAAGAACTACAAAGGTGGAACCCACAAAACACGCTTTTATGTCGACAGCACTGAATTCGTGAAATCGTTAAAATAATCAAAAGCTATATCTAGCTCTAAAATTTTTATATAGAACTTGCTGAAGAATCAAAGAAAAAGGCCCTCAAAGCCTTTTTCTTTTGGGCTTGAATATGTTAAAATAAAAGGTATACGTGCTTGGATACAAAGATGAGGATATAACATACAGATAGGCTGTTGAAATTCCTATCTCGTTGAGTTGCTTGACGGCCTTAGTATCTTGATAGTTGAACACGGGCTAAATCCCTAGTGAAAAAGATAGATTTCCTAGTGTGCGTGGCACACTGCGTCAATCTCCTATTTTCATACGGGATTCTTCACGCCCTTTGTATCCTGATGAATTGAATTTTGGCCTCATTTCTTAGGAAAAAAGATAAGTTTCCTAGCACTCATCGAGTGCGGCGTCACCTTCCTATTTTTCTACAGAAATGTTCGGCAGGCCGAACCGTCCAAAATATCTTGATCTTTGTAGGCAAGTCGTATAATTTTATCAATCCAAAGGGGATTACAATGACAAAACAAGTGTTTCAAACGACTTTTGCGGGTCGTGAGTTAATCGTAGAGACTGGTCAGGTTGCCAAGCAAGCAAATGGCGCTGTTGTCGTACGTTACGGTGAGTCAACTGTCTTGACGGCAGCTGTCATGTCTAAGAAGATGGCAACTGGGGATTTCTTCCCACTTCAAGTCAACTACGAAGAAAAAATGTATGCTGCTGGGAAATTTCCTGGTGGCTTTATGAAACGGGAAGGACGTCCTTCAACAGATGCGACTTTGACAGCGCGTTTGATCGACCGTCCAATCCGTCCTATGTTTGCGGAAGGTTTCCGTAACGAAGTGCAAGTCATCAATACGGTTCTTTCTTACGATGAAAATGCATCTGCACCAATGGCAGCCATGTTTGGTTCATCATTGGCCTTGTCTATCTCAGATATTCCATTTGACGGACCAATCGCTGGGGTACAAGTAGGTTATGTGGATGGGGAGATCGTCATTAACCCAACGCAAGAACAAGCTGAGCGCTCGCTTCTTGAATTGACAGTAGCTGGTACCAAACACGCTATCAACATGGTAGAGTCTGGTGCTAAAGAATTGTCAGAAGAAATCATGTTGGAAGCTCTTCTCAAAGGACACGAAGCTGTCAAAGAATTGATTGCTTTCCAAGAAGAAATCGTTGCGGCAGTCGGTAAAGAAAAAGCAGAAGTAGAATTGCTTCATGTGGATGCTGACTTGCAAGCTGAAATCATCGCAGCCTACAACGGTGACCTTCAAAAAGCAGTCCAAGTAGAAGAAAAATTAGCTCGTGAAGCTGCAACTCAAGCAGTGAAAGACCAAGTAACAGCTGTTTACGAAGAAAAATATGCAGACCACGAAGAATTCGACCGTATCATGCGTGATGTAGCTGAAATCTTGGAACAAATGGAACACGCAGAAGTGCGCCGTTTGATCACAGAAGACAAGGTACGTCCTGATGGTCGTAAGGTCGATGAAATCCGTCCTTTGGATGCACAAGTCGACTACCTTCCTCGTGTGCATGGTTCAGGACTCTTTACGCGTGGACAAACGCAAGCCCTTTCTGTTTTGACCTTGGCACCAATGGGTGAAACGCAAATCATCGATGGTTTGGATCCTGAGTACAAGAAACGCTTTATGCACCACTATAACTTCCCTCAATACTCTGTAGGGGAAACTGGACGTTACGGTGCACCTGGTCGTCGTGAAATTGGTCACGGTGCTCTTGGTGAGCGTGCTCTGGCTCAAGTATTGCCAAGCTTGGAAGAATTCCCATACGCGATTCGTTTGGTAGCAGAAGTTTTGGAATCAAACGGTTCTTCATCTCAAGCCTCTATCTGTGCGGGAACGCTTGCCCTTATGGCGGGTGGTGTACCAATCAAGGCGCCAGTAGCAGGTATTGCAATGGGTCTCATTTCTGATGGAAATAACTATACCGTATTGACAGATATCCAAGGTTTGGAAGACCACTTTGGCGACATGGACTTCAAGGTTGCAGGTACGCGTGACGGGATTACAGCCCTTCAAATGGATATCAAGATCCAAGGGATCACTGCGGAAATCTTGACGGAAGCTTTGGCTCAAGCCAAGAAAGCTCGTTTTGAAATCCTTGATGTCATCGAAGCAACCATTCCAGAAGTGCGTCCAGAATTGGCGCCAACTGCTCCGAAAATTGATACCATCAAGATTGATGTGGACAAGATTAAGATTGTCATCGGTAAGGGTGGAGAAACCATCGATAAGATCATCGCTGAAACAGGCGTTAAGATTGATATCGACGAAGAAGGAAATGTTTCTATTTACTCGAGCGACCAAGCTGCCATCAACCGTGCTAAAGAAATCATTGCTGGTTTGGTTCGTGAAGCGAAAGTGGATGAAGTCTACCATGCCAAAGTGGTTCGGATCGAGAAATTTGGTGCTTTTGTCAACCTCTTTGACAAGACGGATGCCCTCGTTCATATCTCTGAAATGGCTTGGACGCGCACCAACCGTGTCGAAGACTTGGTAGCCATCGGTGATGAAGTCGATGTGAAGATTATCAAGATTGACGAAAAAGGTCGTGTCGATGCTTCTATGAAAGCTCTTCTCCCTCGTCCGCCAAAAGCAGAAAACAGCGAGGAAAAAGGTGAAAAAACTCATCGCCATGGCGATCGTCCTCGTCACCACAAACCGAGAAAAGACTTTGCCAAAGATGCAGGTCAAGAAACAAAGGAATAAGCAATCAAAAGAAAGGAGCACGGTATGGGATGGTGGCGTGAAACCATCGATATTGTAAAAGAAAATGACCCAGCAGCGCGTACCTCGCTGGAGGTCCTCTTGACCTATCCGGGCGTCAAAGCACTGGCAGCTCACCGTGTTTCCCACTTTTTGTGGAACCATGGCTTTAAGCTTCTAGCTCGCATGCACAGCCAATTTTGGCGTTTTTGGACCCAGATTGAGATTCACCCAGGTGCGACCATTGCTTCCGGTGTCTTTATCGACCATGGAGCGGGCCTCGTTATCGGGGAAACAGCCATTGTTGAAAAAGGCGCCATGCTCTACCACGGGGTGACCCTTGGGGGAACAGGAAAGGATGTCGGGAAACGCCATCCAACGGTTCGTGAAGGAGCCTTGGTCTCCGCTCATGCTCAGGTCATCGGTCCGATTGAGATTGGGGCCAAGGCCAAAGTAGGAGCGGGAGCGGTCGTGGTCTCCGATGTACCGAGTGATGTGACCGTTGTCGGTATTCCTGCCAAGATTGTTCGTGTTCACGGTAAGAAGGATGAGCCGATCATTCACCAAGAAGAAGAAAAACGCGAATACTATGTGAATAAGATGGAGCATGCTAAGGAAGCCAGTCATCGGTCTTCTAGCTTGTAAGGA
>ERZ1699254.566-NODE-566-length-13345-cov-2.427523_pt1 | contig 13345 bp, 4 predicted proteins | sample MGYA00581522_ERZ1699254 | MGnify/ENA primary metagenome ERZ1699254 (study PRJEB42319, sample SAMD00040329) | human oral metagenome | material: saliva | host: Homo sapiens | study: EMG produced TPA metagenomics assembly of PRJDB4115 data set (Metgenomic analysis of... | reverse complement strand
GCGCTGAAGTAGAGCTCGCTTAATTCGACTCCCATTCTCCCCACTTCGGTGGGGTACGGTTAAGAATCCTCTGGTAGAGGGTTCTTAACCTTTTTGCGTCTATGTGCGAAGAAACGCCGCTTGGCGCTTCTTCGCGCGGCCGCGCAGAAGAACGGTTCGGCGCGATTGGGTTCGCTCCGAGTCACTCTCTATAAAATCAATTCGTATAAACGATTTTCGAATGTCCCAAGTAATTAACAATCGAGTCAATTTCGCTTCGGTACACAATCCGATGCCTTATCCTGACTTCCTTGACGTGCAGTTGAAATCCTTCCGGGAATTTCTCCAACTGGACACTCCCTATGAGTTGCGTAAGAACGATGGTCTCTTCAAAGTCTTTGCGGAGAACTTCCCCATCGCCGACACGCGCAACAACTTCGTGCTCGAATTCCTCGACTACTACATCGAAGCTCCCCGTTACAGCATCGATGAGTGTCTGGAGCGCGGGCTGACTTACAGTGTCCCCTTGCGTGCCAAGTTGAAACTCTTCTGCACCGACCCCGATCACGAAGAATTTGAAACGTCGGAGCAGAGTGTATTCTTGGGCATGATTCCTTATATGACCGACAACGGCACGTTTGTGATCAACGGTGCCGAACGTGTGGTTGTTTCTCAGTTGCACCGCTCCCCCGGTGTGTTCTTCGGATCGAGTGTTCACGACAATGGTTCGCAGCTCTACAGCGCGCGCATCATTCCGTTCAAAGGTAGCTGGATCGAATTCGCCACGGACATCAATAGCGTCATGTACGCTTACATCGATCGTAAGAAGAAGTTGCCCGTCACCACCTTGCTCCGTGCCATCGGTTACGAAAGTGATAAGGATATTCTCCAGCTTTTCGGTCTGGCTGAAGAAGTGAAGGTCAACAAGACCAACCTCAAAAAGGCCATCGGTCGCAAATTGGCCGGTCGCGTCACCAAATCGCGTACGGAAGACTTCGTCGACGAGGCAACAGGTGAAGTGACTTCGATCGAACGCAGCGAGATTCTCTTCGAACGTGAAACTGTTCTCGACGAGGACAATATCCTCGATATCATCGAGAGCGGCGCTCCCACCATTCTCCTCCACCACGAGGAAAGTGGCAACACCGACTATTCGATCATCTTCAACACGTTCAACAAAGACCGCACGAACTCCGAGCGTGAAGCGGTGATCGAGATCTATCGTCAGTTGCGTAATGCAGAACCCGCCGATGATGCGAGTGCACGCGAAGTCATCAATAACCTCTTCTTCTCCGACAAGCGTTACGACCTCGGTGAAGTGGGTCGTTATCGCATCAACAAGAAACTCGGTCTCGATACCTCGTTCGATGTGCGCGTACTCACGCGCGAAGACATCATCGCGATCATCAAATACCTCATCGAACTGATCAACTCGAAAGCGTCGGTCGATGATATCGACCACCTTTCGAATCGCCGTGTGCGCACGGTCGGTGAACAACTCTCCAACCAGTTCTCGATCGGTTTGGCACGTATGAGCCGCACCATTCGCGAACGCATGAATGTGCGCGACAACGAAGTGTTCACGCCGACCGACCTGATCAACGCGAAGACCATCTCGAGCGTGATCAACTCGTTCTTCGGTACGAATGCACTTTCGCAGTTCATGGACCAGACCAACCCGCTGGCTGAAGTCACGCACAAGCGTCGTCTTTCTGCCCTCGGTCCCGGAGGTCTTTCGCGCGAACGCGCCGGTTTCGAAGTGCGCGACGTGCACTACACCCACTATGGTCGCCTCTGCCCGATCGAAAGCCCTGAAGGACCGAACATTGGTTTGATCTCCTCGCTCTGCGTCTATGCTAAGATCAACGATCTCGGATTCATCGAGACGCCTTACCGTTTGGTACAAAACAGCGGAGAGAAAGACGAAGAAGGTCACGACATCTACAAAGCCAATCTCAACAATGACGAAGTCGTCTACCTCAGCGCCGAAGAAGAAGAAGGCAAAATCATTGGTCAAGGTAATGCTCCGCTTCGTCCCGACGGAACGTTCATTCGCAAGAACGTAAAGAGCCGTCAGGACGCAGATTACCCCGTGGTGGCTCCCTCCGAAGTCGAACTCATGGACGTGGCACCGCAGCAGATCGCCTCGATCGCCGCAGCGCTCATTCCCTTCCTCGAACACGACGATGCCCACCGCGCACTCATGGGATCGAACATGATGCGTCAGGCCGTGCCCCTCATTCATTCCGAGTCTCCGATCGTCGGAACCGGTATTGAGAAGCAGGTCTGCGAAAACAGCCGCACGATGATCACGGCTGAACGCGACGGCGTCATCGACTTTGTCGACGCCACGAAGATCGTGATCACCTACGATCGCACCGCCGATGAAGAATTCTGCGCCTTCGATTCTTCGACCGTCACATACGACATCCCCAAGTTCCGCCGTACGAACCAAAACATGACGATCGACCTGCGTCCCATCTGCGAAAAAGGACAGCGCGTCAAAGCAGGCGACATCCTCACCGAAGGTTATGCCACCGAAGACGGCGAACTCGCACTTGGTCGCAACCTCCTCGTCGCCTACATGCCGTGGAAGGGCTACAACTACGAGGACGCCATCGTGCTCAACGAACGCATGGTGCGCGAAGACATCCTCACCTCGGTACACGTCGACGAATATTCGCTCGAAGTGCGCGAGACCAAACGCGGCATGGAAGTCCTGACCAACGACATCCCGAACGTGTCGGAAGAAGCCACGAAAGACCTCGACGAAAACGGTATCGTGCGTGTAGGCGCCCGCATCGTGCCCGGCGACATCCTCATTGGTAAGATCACCCCGAAGGGCGAAAGCGATCCCACGCCGGAAGAAAAGCTCTTGCGCGCCATCTTCGGCGACAAAGCCGGTGACGTGAAAGACGCCTCTCTCAAGGCCAACCCCTCGCTCGCCGGTGTGGTCATCAACAAGCGCCTCTTCAGCCGCGTCCACAAAGCATCGCGTGCTGAGAAAGCAGCCGACAAGGTCAAACTCCAAAAGATCGAAGACGATTTCGAGAAGGAAGCCAACAACCTCCTCAACATCGCCGTCGAAAAGCTCGTTGCCCTCACCAAAGGCCACACCTGCCAAGGCGTCAAGGACAACATGGGCGCGGAAGTCATCGCCAAGGGCGCCATCATTTCCGAGTCGCTCCTCAAAACCCTCGACTTCACCTCCGTCGAACTCGACAACTGGACCGGTGATGCGCGCATCGACCACATGATCCGCGATTTGGTCATCAACTATCTCCACAAATACAACGAGATGGACGCCGTGCGCAGCCGCAAAAAGTACGCCATCAACATCGGCGACGAACTCCCCAGCGGCATCATCCAGATGGCGAAAGTCTACATCGCCAAAAAGCGCAAGATCGGTGTCGGCGATAAGATGGCAGGTCGTCACGGTAACAAAGGTATCGTGTCCAAGATCGTACGTCAGGAAGACATGCCCTTCTTGGCCGACGGTACGCCTGTCGACATCGTCCTCAACCCCCTCGGTGTGCCTTCGCGTATGAACATCGGTCAGGTGTTCGAAGCCGTCCTCGGTTACGCCGGTAAGAAGCTCGGCGTCAAGTTCGCTACCCCCATCTTCGACGGTGCCCACCTCGAAGATCTCTGCGAGTGGACCGACAAAGCCGGACTTCCCCGCTACTGCGCCACCCAGCTCTACGATGGTGCCACGGGCGAACGCTTCGACCAAAAAGCCACTGTCGGTGTGACCTACATGCTCAAACTCGGTCACATGGTCGAAGACAAAATGCACGCCCGTTCCATCGGACCCTACTCGCTCATCACGCAACAGCCCCTCGGCGGTAAAGCCCAGTTCGGTGGTCAGCGTTTCGGAGAGATGGAGGTCTGGGCCATCGAAGCCTTCGGTGCAAGCCACGTCCTCCAAGAAATCCTCACCATCAAGTCCGACGATGTCACCGGTCGTTCCAAAGCTTACGAAGCCATTGTCAAAGGCGATCCCATGCCCACCCCCGGCATCCCCGAATCGCTCAATGTCCTCCTTCACGAGCTCCGCGGTCTCGGTCTCAGCATCACCCTCGACTAATCGCGAATCTTTCTCATACACAATATACATAGGTTATGGCTTTCAAATCAGACAGAAAGATAAAAACCAACTTCACGAAGATCACCATCGGACTGGCCTCTCCCGAAGAGATTCAGGCCAACTCCCACGGCGAAGTGTTGAAGCCCGAAACCATCAACTACCGAACCTACAAGCCCGAGCGCGACGGCCTGTTCTGCGAACGCATCTTCGGTCCCACCAAGGACTACGAGTGCCATTGCGGCAAGTACAAGCGCATTCGCTATAAAGGCATCGTCTGCGACCGTTGCGGTGTGGAAGTGACCGAAAAGAAAGTGCGTCGCGAACGCGCCGGACACATCCAGCTCGTCGTACCCGTCGCACACATCTGGTATTTCCGTTCCCTGCCCAACAAGATGGGCTACCTTCTTGGCATCCCCACCAAGAAGCTCGACATGATCATCTACTATGAGCGCTATGTCGTCGTACAACCCGGTGCCCTCTCCGACGAGTTCGCCGTCAACGACCTGCTCACCGAAGACGAATACCTCGACGCCCTCCACAAGCTCCCCACCGAGAACCAGTATCTCGAAGACTCCGATCCCAACAAGTTCATCGCCAAGATGGGCGCCGAGGCCATCCTCGAACTCCTGCGCCGCATCGACCTCGACAGCCTCTCCTACGAACTGCGCGACCGCGCCAACAGCGACGGTTCCGTAGCCCGCAAGAGCGAAGCCCTCAAGCGCCTCCAAGTCGTCGAATCGTTCCGCGCATCCAAAGATCGCAACAAACCCGAGTGGATGATCATGAAGGTCATCCCCGTCACTCCCCCCGAACTCCGTCCCCTCGTTCCCCTCGACGGCGGACGTTTCGCCACCTCCGACCTCAACGACCTCTATCGTCGCGTCCTCATCCGCAACAACCGTCTTAAGCGTCTCATCGAGATCAAAGCCCCCGACGTCATCCTGCGCAATGAGAAGCGCATGCTCCAGGAGGCCGTCGACAGCCTTTTCGACAACAGCCGCAAGAGCAGCGCCGTCAAGAGCGAAAGCAACCGTCCCCTCAAGTCTCTCTCCGACTCCCTCAAGGGTAAGCAAGGCCGTTTCCGCCAGAACCTCCTCGGTAAGCGCGTCGACTATTCCGGTCGTTCCGTCATCGTCGTCGGTCCCGAACTCAAGATGGGCGAATGCGGTCTCCCCAAACTCATGGCCGCCGAGCTCTACAAGCCCTTCATCATCCGCAAGCTCATCGAGCGCGGCATCGTCAAGACCGTCAAGAGCGCCAAGAAAATTGTCGACCGTCGTGAGCCCGTCATCTTCGACATCCTCGAACTCGTGATGAAAGGCCACCCCGTGTTCCTCAACCGTGCTCCGTCGCTCCACCGTCTTTCCATCCAGGCCTTCCAGCCCAAGCTCATCGAGGGCAAAGCCATCCAGCTCCACCCCCTCGCCTGCACCGCCTTCAACGCCGACTTCGACGGCGACCAAATGGCCGTCCACCTTCCCCTCTCCAACGAGGCCATTCTCGAGTCGCAGATGTTGATGCTCCAGAGCCACAACATCCTCAACCCCGCCAACGGCGCCCCCATCACCGTCCCCTCGCAGGACATGGTGCTCGGTCTCTACTACATCACCAAGCTCCGCCCCGGCGCCAAGGGAACCGGCCTCACCTTCTACGGACCCGAGGAAGCCATCATCGCCTACAATGAGAAGCGCGTCGACATGCACGCCCCCGTCAAGGTACTCGTCGACGACCTCAACGAAAACGGACTCCCCATTCGTCACCTCGTCGAAACCTCCGTCGGTCGCGTCATCGTCAACGAAGTCATTCCCGGCGAAGTTGGGTTCATCAACACCATCATCTCCAAGAAGTCCCTCCGCGACATCATCACCCGCGTCATCAAAGCCGTCGGTATGTCGCGCGCCTGCGAATTCCTCGATGGCATCAAGAACCTCGGCTACCTCAAAGCCTACGAAGGCGGACTCTCGTTCAACCTCGACGACATCATCATCCCCGCCGAGAAAGCCGACATCGTCAAGGCCGGTAACGAGCGCGTCGAACAGATCATGGGCGACTACGGTATGGGTTTCATCACCGACAACGAGCGCTACAACCAAGTCATCGACACCTGGACCAAAGTCAACAGCGACATCAAGTCCACCCTCATGAAGCAAATGACCGAAGCCGACCAAGGTTTCAACGCCGTCTTCATGATGCTCGACTCCGGAGCCCGTGGTAGTGCCGACCAGATCGCACAGCTCGCCGGCATGCGTGGTCTGATGGCCAAACCCCAGAAGGCCGGTGCCGACACCCGCTCCACCATCGAGAACCCCATCCTCTCCAACTTTAAGGAAGGCATGTCCGTGCTCGAGTACTTCATCTCCACCCACGGTGCCCGTAAGGGTCTGGCCGACACCGCCTTGAAGACCGCCGACGCCGGATACCTCACCCGCCGTCTCGTCGACGTCTCCCACGACGTCATCATCAACGAAGAAGACTGCGGCACCCTCCGCGGCCTCGTCTGCACCGCCCTCAAAAACGGCGATGAGATCGTCAGCTCCCTCTCAGAGCGCATCCTCGGCCGCGTCTCCGTCCACGACATCGCCCACCCCGAAGACGGCCACATCCTCGTCCACTCCGGCGAAGAGATCACCGAGCCCATCGCCGCCGCCATCGAGAACGCCGGCATCGAGGAAGTCGAAATTCGCTCCGTCCTCACCTGCGAATCCAAGCACGGCGTCTGCATGAAGTGCTACGGCCGCAACCTCGCCACCTCCAAGATGGTGCAAAAGGGTGAAGCCGTCGGCGTCATCGCCGCCCAGTCCATCGGTGAACCCGGTACGCAGCTCACCCTCCGCACCTTCCACGCCGGTGGTATCGCCGGTGGTGCAGCCGCCAACGCCACCATCGTCGCCAAAAACGACTGCCGCGTCGAGTTCGACGAACTCCGCACCGTCGACGTCGTCGGCGAAGACGGCACCCCCGGCAAGGTCGTTGTTTCCCGTCTCGCCGAAGTGCGCTTCATCAACGAAAACACCGGCATCGTCCTCTCCACGCAAAACGTCCCCTACGGCTCGCAACTCTTCGTCAGCGAAGGCGAGAGCCTCACCAAGGGCACCCTCGTGGCCAAGTGGGACCCCTTCAATGCCGTCATCGTCACCGAAGTCGGCGGCCGCATTGTCTTCGAAGACGTCAAGGAAGGTAGCACCTACCGCGTCGAAGAAGACGAAGCCACCGGTCTCCGCGAGCGCATCATCATCGAGTCCAAGGAACGTGGCGTGGTGCCCAGTGCACACATCGTCAACGAAAACGGCGACACCCTCCGCACCTACAACTTCCCCATCAACGGCCACCTCGTCGTCGAAGACAAGCAGGTGCTCAAGGCGGGTGACATCATCGTCAAGATCCCCCGCGTGGTCGGCTCCGCCGGCGACATCACCGGTGGTCTGCCCCGTGTCACCGAGCTCTTCGAAGCCCGCAACCCCTCCAACCCCGCAGTCGTTTCCGAAATCGACGGTGAGATTTCCATGGGCGCCATCAAGCGCGGTAACCGCGAAGTCATCGTCACCTCCAAGCTCGGCGAAATCAAAAAGTATCTGGTGCCCCTCTCCAAGCAGATCCTCGTGCAGGAAAACGACTTCGTGCGCGCAGGTACTCCGCTCTCCGACGGTAGCATCACCCCCGGCGACATCCTTGCCATCCAGGGTCCCACCGCCGTGCAGGAATACATCGTCAACGAGGTCCAAGACGTCTACCGCCTCCAGGGTGTGAAGATCAACGACAAGCACTTCGAAGTCATCGTCCGCCAGATGATGCGCAAAGTGCAGATCAACGAGCCCGGCGACACCCGTTTCCTCGAACAGCAAATCGTCGACAAAAACGATTTCGCCGAAGAAAACGATCGCATCTGGGGCAAGAAGGTCGTGGTCGACGCCGGCGACAGCGAAACCATGAAGAAGGGCATGATCGTCACCGCCCGCAAGCTCCGCGACGAAATCTCGCAGCTCAAGCGCCGTGACCTCCGTCCCGTCGTGGTGCGCGACGCCGTCCCCGCCACCTCCACCCAGATCCTCCAGGGCATCACCCGCGCCGCCCTGCAAACCAAGTCGTTCATGTCTGCCGCCTCCTTCCAGGAAACCACCAAGGTGCTCAACGAAGCCGCCATCTCCGGCAAGACTGACTACCTCGAAGGCATGAAGGAGAACGTCATCTGCGGTCACCTCATCCCCGCAGGTACCGGTCTCCGCGAGTTCAACCGCATCGTGGTCGGCGACAAAGACGACTACAGCGGCGAACCCGAAGAACGCGAAAACGCATAATTCCCTTCGCTGGGCGCACCCCGCGTGCTCGACCCACCGCGAAAATACGACCACACCGCCACGCCTCACCGCGTGGCGGTGTTTTGCGTTTTGGGGCTACACCGAAAGTCAATTTGCCCCTTTCGTCCCCTATCCCTTTTCTTCCCATGTTGACACAATGGTAAACTATTTTTCCTCCCACGTGAAAAAAGCTGCATTTATTTTTGGTCGGAGTAAAAAGTGGTCGTACTTTTGCAAACGAGGAGAGAAAGGTTTACATCTCCGTTCAGTTCTGTCTATCTACTTAAAAACTTACATATGAACAAAAAGTTACTCGCACTTCTTTTCGCCGTGCCCGGCTTCTGCGCTGCGCAGTCGACGTACAAGGTGATGGGCTTTGCGCCGAGCTTGGACCAGGTGGCCGTCGAGTCCAAAGACGTAACCGGTCATGACGTAGCGTTGGCCATTACGCGCAATGGGGGTTGGTATGCCGATGCCAAGACTCAAGAGGTTGGTGTTGCACAAGACAACAATCCCCAATTCCGTATCGTTAAAACGGGTACAGCCGGTATTTATAAATTGTACAGCGTCAAAAATAATAAGTTTGTCGCTTACACAGCTGCCGGCTCCGGAGCTAACAAAACAAAATTTGTTGAGGACGGGAATGATCCTAAAACCAATTGGCGAATTGTTCCGAACATCGGCGCAAATGGCACAGTCAATAATTTCGACATTTTCCCGGGTTCGGTGTCCAATCCTAATGGAGGCACTCCGGCTTGGAATGCCTTTGGTGGTGCCAACGTAAATGCACGTATCGGCCTTTATGCTGCGAATGACGGCGGTTCGTGCTGGAGCATTGAAGTCGCAACGCAGGAACTCAAGTTCTTCAGCAGCTACAGTGCAACCAACGAGTCGTACTTCATGACGATCCGTGACAATTATGTGCACAAAAACGGAGAAAACTTCACGGCTGACAAAAACTTGCAGTTTGGTGATGATAACTATCGTTTCCAGTTGGTGGGTACGCCTCAGAATTTCAAAATCTACAATGCGGCAACCGGTAACCCGATAGGAACAGATCCCAGCAAAGCCGACGACAAAAATAATTATAGCACAACGCAAACGAGCACTTTCTCTGTTCAAAGCTATGGTGGTCGCGTTTATGTGAAAGAAACTCGCAAGCCCAACCTTTATCTCAACTTCCGCGACGGTTTCCTTTCCACTTGGAACAGCGCAGATGCTTGGAATGGGCGCGATGAGGGTTCACGTATTCTCTTTACGACCGAAGATGGCATCTTGGCAGAAGCTGCGAAGAAACTTGCAGGCGAACTGAAAGCGCAGTATCCGGATAGTAAATTTGGAAAGGATTTGGGACTGTATCCGCAGAGCATGAAATCCGTTGTTGATACATGTGCAAAAAAACTGGAAGAAGCTCAAGGCTCGTCTCTGTCTATTGCGGAGAAAAAGCAAAAATACAATGAGGCCTTAGAATATGTCGACTATCTTAAGACGGCATCTCTAAATCTGCCCCAAAATGGTGATCTTCTCTACATTGCGGCAACTCGTGATAACAAAGTGAAGTACTTCACTTCGCAGGTTCATGCCAATGGAGATGTGGATTATGACCGCAAGTCCAGCGAAGGTTTCTTGACCACCAAGGCGACAAAAACTGCTGATGCCGTCTTCCTCTACACACTGGAAGGTCAGAAAGTGACGCTCACGTCGGTTGCCACCGGTCGTCGTGTCGTTTTGGGAGAACGTGCAGAAGACCACGTGTTCTATCCCACCATGGCCACCCAAGCCAGCGACGGAACGAAATTCGAGGTTTCGTCTCGTGACGGCAAATATGTCTTTGAAGCAGAAGGTCATTTCCTTGCCTCCGATGCCAACATGGACTATGCCCTCACCTACAACAGCTTTAGCGCCTTTGCCGGTCTCCGTCTCGAACGCGTAGGCACCACGCTGCCCGTTCACATCGGCGATGGCGGTACCGCCAGCTTCTGGTCTCCCGTAGAATACTCCGTTCCCGAAGGAGTGACGGCCTACAGCGTTAAGATCGTGAACAACAAGGCTCGACTCACCAAGATCACGACCAACGTTCCCAAGAATACCGCTGTCTTCCTCTACGGAACCCCCTCTTCCGATGTCAACCTCACCGTTGTGCCTGATGGTCAGACCCCCGCATTGCAGGACAATATCCTCAAGGGTGGCGCCACGGCCACAACCCTCGAAGGCACCGCGTTCATGCTCAAGAAAAACGGTACCGGATTGGTGAGAGTCGACGGTGCGGTTCCCGCCTTCAAGGCCTATTTCACAGCTACCAAAGCGCAGGTGCGCGAATTGCTCGACCGTGGTCTCACCGGCGTTGTTAGCGTTGCCACCGAGGCAGAAGACGCTCCCGTCTATGATTTGAGCGGTCGTCGTGTACAGCACACCACCAAGGGAGGTGTTTACGTGACCAACGGAAAGAAATTCATCGCAAAATAACGGAATCAATCATGAAATTGAAGTATATCAAACCCAGCCTCACCACGGTCAAAGTGGAAATGCAAGAATGCCTGCTCAATGGCAGTCCCAATGATATGCCACTCCCTTTCGATGAAAACCCTGTGAATGGCTTCGAAGGCGGTGGTATGTCTGAGAAATTCGTTAACCCCATTTGGGGCGACGATGCCGCTGCAGACGAAGGTGACGTTCTCTCACCTTGGTAAGCGCAAAAAAATCCCCCTCACACACCGCGTGAGGAGCGGGTCCACACCTTTAAGATCAGCGACGTGTCTATTTTGGACGCGTCGCTGTTTTTTTTTAGACCGAGTGGATGGCGGGTATGCTCGATGGTAGATCTGACGGGAGAGTGGAAATAAAGCGGTGTTATGCGGGTTTGGGCGGGTGTCGGCGCATGGCAGAACGAGAGAGCGAGCTCTTCTTCGCTCCTTTCGCGCGGAGCAGCGCAACGCCGTGCCGACTGTTTTGTGTCCACCGCGACCGCGCCACACGCATCTCCGTGTCACGACGGTCAGAGCCCGCGGCAGCGTCGGCAGCTCCCTCCCGTTCTTCCGCCGTGCGCGCATCCTAACACAACGTGCGCCGCGTGCCACTCTTTCGCGCGTGAGCATACGCGCGCGTTACGCGCGCACGTCAGGCACTTTTCGTTTTTTGCCTTCACCTCTTCACCCCCTATGCCGTAAATCGCTGTCCGGTAGTCGATTCGGGGTGAAGGACTTTCCGAAAATGCTTCACCGCGGTGAAGCGTCGGACCCGCACCCTCCTTCGGACTGCAATCGGCCGCCCAACGACCGCTCCACCCGAACTCACCCCGGGGGCGAGAACCACGAAAAGCCCCCTGCAAAATGCCGAAAAGCGGGGGCAACTGCATCATAGTCCCCGACCGTGGCGGTGAAGGCTTGGGTGAAGGGATTTTCTGCAAAGCCTTCACCCCTTACGGTTTGAGCATCAGTGTGCTTACGCATGGAGGGTGAAGCGGTGAAGGGAAAAAACGAAAAACAGTGGAGGCGCGTACGTGCGCCCGCGCGCGAGAAACCCTTCACCGCTCCCGCCCCTCACCGTAGTCGACTCCCGCCTTCCTTCACCGCGCGAGCCTCGACCCGAAAAACACCGCGCCGCCACCCATTCGCCGAAAGCAAGACAAACGACTGCGCGCTGCGGACGGCAGCCAGACATTTGCCACGATTCGTCTTCCGGCAAACGACAAAATGTATGCGCTCGCCACACGATGTATCTCCGTGTTTTTATGAAGTGCACATTGCAAAATGAAGATTTTTCGGCAAAACGTTTGCTTGCTCCGAGAAAGTGACTATATTTGCAGCGTAAAGATGCAACTGCAAAGTGCAGTGGGCAAAAATCAGGGATAAATATCAATTCTAATTCCTATACGCATGAGAAACGTTTACAAATCGCTAATGGTGGTCAGTGCCGGTTTCCTGCTCGGAGCGGGAGTCGTGTGGGCAGATGGTCGCTACTGGACGTACGATGCCTCTGCCGGCGCCACCGCGCCCGAGAATGTGCAGGCCGGACAACCGTATTTCCTGCAAACCGGACGCTCTGAAGCCTCCGGCTCCGCATGGTTCCTTTGGGGCGACCGCTTCAAAAACACCTCCAGCCTCACTTCCGATTTCGTCTACTACTTCGAGGAAGTGCCCGGCGTGACGGCGAAAAACGGCGCCAAAGTTTATTACATCAAACGGCAGAACGGCGATTACCTCGCCCAGCCCGGCAATGCGCAAATCTACACCCCTTCGGTGGAACGCGCTTGGAAAGTGGTGGTACACACCGCCGTCAACCGCGATCCGGAGTACGCCTACAGCCATCCCAACGCCGAAGGTGAGGCCCCCACGCAATATAAGGGCATGGATGCCTACATCAACGAGGCGAAGGACAACAATAACTTCGCCGATCTGGATCTGGCAGCCGCTTCCTACCTGAACCTCAACAATGGCTTGACCATCACTTCTGTAGAAGCCAATCAGCCCGACGAACCCACCAGCCCCTTCATGGCGCTGCTCAACTATCCCGGCGACAACACCGCCTCTTATGTTTCGCTCGGCACCGACTACAGCCGCAACGTTTGGCTCGTCTATCCCGCCACGAAGCAGAGTGCCATCGAGGCCCTCAAGAGCGTGATGCAGGAAACCACCGGCGGACAAACCCTCGACGAGAAAATCAAAAACTACCCGCTCGGCAACGGTGTGGCACAGTATTCCAAGGAGAAGCACGACAAGCTCGTGGCACTCTGGGAGAAGGCCAAGGCTTATGCCGACGGCACAGCGACCGGCACCGATGCCGAAATCGAAGCGGTGGCCGAGGCCATCCTCCCCGCTTACCAGGATTTCGTTTCCACGCCCAACCCGCTCGTTCCCGGCTACTACATCATGACGAGCTGGCGTGCCGAAACCGGAAGCGGCTACGACGGCGGTGCACTCTATGACCGCTCGGCCGTGGATCCCGGCGATCGCACCCTCCGCTGGACCCTCAGAGAAAACGACGG
>ERZ1699254.562-NODE-562-length-13385-cov-3.442299_pt1 | contig 13385 bp, 10 predicted proteins | sample MGYA00581522_ERZ1699254 | MGnify/ENA primary metagenome ERZ1699254 (study PRJEB42319, sample SAMD00040329) | human oral metagenome | material: saliva | host: Homo sapiens | study: EMG produced TPA metagenomics assembly of PRJDB4115 data set (Metgenomic analysis of... | reverse complement strand
TGGGCAGGTTCATGGGTGGCATGACTGCGGGACCGGCGTACGCGGCGCCCGGGTAGCCGCCCTGGGCGGGCATGGTGCCGTCCTGTCCGTACTGCGGCCAGGGCGTGCCCTGCTCGCCGGGGACTCCGTAAGGCCTGGGATTCGACATGAGGAAAGCCTTCCTAGAAATTCTTATGTGTCAGCATAGCAACGCGTGCATACGGCGTGATAACACCGGCAGCGACGTCAGGCCTGGCGGACAATCCGCAGGCGCTCCTCACGCAGCTGCGCGACGCCGGGAACCTCGAGGGGTTCCAGCGTGGTTCCGGTGGCACGCTCAAGCAGCAGGTCCGCCAGCTCGGGGTTACGCGCGAGCGCGGGACCGTGCATGTAGGTCGCGATGATGGAGCCCTGGACAGCGCCGTCGTAGCGGACCTCAGGTGCTTCTTCTCCCTGGGGCGTACCGTTTCCGACGCCCGAGATGACGCGCCCCAGCGGGGAGGCCTCGGGGCCGAGGACGGTGCCTCCACCGTGGTTTTCAAAACCGGTGAGGGTCTGCGTGAGCCCCTCAAGGACGGGCTCGCAGACGAGCTCGCCGATAGCCCGGTGCCCCTGAGGGCGAGTCGTAATGTCGAGGACTCCCATGCCGGGAACGCGTGCGCCGCGCGCATCCTCGTACCAGTGACCGAGCACCTGCAGGGAGGCACAGATCGCCAGGAGTGGGCGGCCCGCGTCAAGGGCACGGGCGAGACCGGAGGTGCCGCGGAACTTGTCGGCCGCAAGCGCCTGGGCGGTGTCTTCACCTCCGCCAAGCGTGTAGATGTCGAGGCTCTCGGGGATCTCCTCGGTCAGGCCGACGTGGACAACCTCGGCGTCGATACCGCGCCTGCGGGCGCGCTCGGCCAGAATCAGTGCGTTGCCGCTGTCGCCATAGGTCCCCAGGACCTCGGGCATGAGGACGCCGATTCGCAGCGTGGAGGCGCTCATCGGGTGCCTTCCTTTCGATCGAGCAGGACCTTGAAGTCGCGCATGGCCGTGTAGTTGAGGAGCATCTCGACGCGGCCGGGCTCGCACGCGGCCAGGGCGTCCATGGGCAGCGGGACGAGGTCACAGTGGACGCCCGCGTATTCGAGCCGCACAGCAAGGTCGGCGCCACGTTCACCACAGGCGACAACGCGACGGCCGGGCTGCTTAACTGCGGAAAAATCGACATCCCACAGCCAGGAGAGATCCTGGCCGTCGGGCACCTGGCCGTTCACTCCGATGACGACCTGCTCGACGCGCGGGTCGATCATCGTCATGGCCTCCTGCCAACCGGCGGGGTTCTTGGCGAGCATGAGGCGCGCGCGTCGACCGTTGACGTTGTGGACGGAGTAGCGTCCGGCGACCTCGGTGACACTACTGACGGCCGCGGCGGCAGCCGCGGGGTCGATGCCCATGGCGACGGCGGCGGCGACGGCCTGCGCGGCGTTGCCAAGGTTGGCGCGCCCGGGAAGCTTCAGCTCGAGGGGAACACTGACACCGTCCGGTCCACGCAGCGTCGCACGCGGGCCCTCGGGGGCCAGCTCGACGTCCTCGAGCCACCACTGAGGCTGAGGACGGCTGCTGAGCTCAGGAAGTTCCTCGCCGTCGAAAGCGGGAATCAGGTGCCAGTCCTCGCCGGAGCGGACGACGCGGCCGCCGCGCGGGTACGCCGCGGAGTCCCCTCCCCAACCGGCACCCGCAGCCACCCACACGACGTTCGGGTTGTCGGCGGCGGCCGAGACGATGAGGGGGTCGTCGCAGTTCGCGACAACGATGGCATCCGAATGGGTCGAGGCGCCGTCACGCAGGCGACGCTCGACGGAGCCGATTTCACCGACGCGATCGAGCTGATCGCGCGAGAGATTCAGGTACACGAAGACTGCTGGATTGACGTCGGCGGCGACGCCGGGCACGTGCAATTCGTCGACCTCAAGGGCTGCGCGCGTCGCCCCCTTACCCTGCATGAGCGCCGTCAGGACACCGGAGGTCATATTGTCGCCGTTGATGTTCGAGGCGACGGGCCCCGCGCTTTCCAGCGCCGCGCGCACCATACGCGTGGTCGTCGACTTGCCGTTCGTGCCGGTCACGATGACAGAGGAGAAGGGGGCAGCCAGTTCCTCGAGGAGCTTCGGGGAGATACGCAGGGCAACCTCGCCGCCGATCATGCCCCCGGAGCCGCGCCCAAGGGCACGCGATGCGAAGCGGGCGGCGCCACCGGCCGCTGTGGCCAGGCGAGAGCGCACCGACAGGTGATGCGAAGATTTCGTCATGCATCCACGTTAACGCATGCGGGGCGTCGGTTGCGCCGCCGACGCATCTCGATCCTCGCTATCAGGACACAGACGAGGGGCGCCACTCGGACCGCTTTCCTCGCGCGACACGCTGATACGTACCTGACCTGCACAGATAGTTACGTATTGCATATCGACGTTATCCACGCCATCTCTCTGTGATGGCGTCGATATGTCCCACCGGTCAATATCGACCGATGAGCCACCCAAGAGCATCGTCCCACCGGCCCACAACATGAGCATTTTCAAGGAAAAGGTGCATCCGCCGACAAAATTGCAGGTCAGAGGGCATTTCCAAAAAAATAGTAGCGAATCTGACGCACGCATTTCACGGAGCCCCTGCACGTTTGTGCCAAGCGATGGACACCTCAAGAATCGACTATCAAAACCCACCGTGACCTGGTAAAACTATGTTCAGCAGGCGCAAGCCTGTCGCCTGTTCCAGGCTTCGGTCGGGGATCCTGTGTGCCCCCGGATCCTCGATCGAATTATGCTGCGGGACCCATCCACTGGATGGGTCCCGCAGTCCTTTATGTGTCGATGCCTAGCGGCGAGAGACAATCGTCCCTTCAATCACCGCGCGCCCATTCGATCGCGGCGCAGCCGGAAGGGCCGAACGCGCCGAAGCCTCGGAGGAGGCGAGCGCCGCGAGCGCCCGCACCGGATTCCACACGGTGAGAGAGCCCCCGGAGCGAGATTCAGACCTCGAGGAGCTATCCCACGGGCGCTGGCCTCGGCGCATCGGCATGACCTGTCCATCCGCAGACGCAGCGAACACGCGGTTGCGCTTGGCTTCGGCCGCTGCGACCGCCCCACGCAGGGCGTCGCGCTCCTCTTCCAAGGCCTCGACGCGCCGCTCGAGCTCGAGGATGCGTCGAATACCCGCCAGGTTGATGCCCTCTTCCTGGCTCATCCGCTGCACGTCGCGCAGACGCTGCACGTCCCGCTTCGTATATCGGCGTCCCCGCCCCTTAGTACGGGCGGGGATCACCAGGCCGAGGCGGTCGTACTGGCGCAGGGTCTGCGGATGCATGCCCGCCAGCTCGGCCGCAACCGAGATGACGAACGTGATCGCATCGTCCGATCCCGTCTTCGCCATGGCTTACTCCTCCACGGCCTCGAACAGGGATGCGCGGACGTCGAGGTCACCCTCGGCCTTCGCCATCTCCTTCGCGAGCTTCTTGAGGTCGCGGCTCGGCTTGTCCGGAACCTGGATCGCCACGCGGGCAATCAGGTCACCCGTCGCCTTGGAGGTCTTCACTCCCCCGCCGCGCACGCGAATCTCGGAACCCGAGGAGGAACCCGCAGGCACCTTGACCGTGGCCGTGTTGCCGTCGATCATCGGCACGTCAACGACGGTGCCAAGGATGGCCTCGGACACAGTCACGGGCAGGGTGAGGACCAGGTCGTCACCCTCGCGCGAGAACACGGGATGCTGCTTGACGGTCACGGCGACCTCGAGGTCGCCGGCGGGACCGCCATTGATGCCGGGCTTGCCATGGCCCTTGACGCGGACCTTCTGACCGTCCTTAATGCCCGCGGGAATGCGGACCTTGATCGGAGAGCCGCCAACCTTGATGGTCAGGGTCGCACCGTTCAGGGCCTGACGGAAGGAAATGGCCAGCTTTGCGCGCACGGTCCCGCCCTTTTCAGGGGTGGGTGCCGCCTGCTGGGCGTGACCGGCGGCGCCGAAGGGCGAACCGTAGGGGTCGCCCCCAAATCGCGCGCCACCGCCGCCACCGCCGAAGAGGCCGGAGAGGATGTCCTCAAAGCCAGCCCCGCCGCCGGGCATGCCGGAGGTCTGGAAGCGCACGTTGTGGCCGCCTCCACCGAAGCCGCCGGCGCCACCGAAGGCACCGAAGAGGTCCTCGAAGCCACCCGCGCCGCCCGATCCGGCGGAGAAGCGTGCCCCGCCGCTAGCCATCGCGCGGATCGCGTCGTAGCGCTTGCGATCCTCGTCATTGGACAGGACGGCGTAGGCCTCGCCGATTTCCTTGAACTTGGCCTCAGCGGCCTTGTCGCCCGGGTTCTGATCCGGGTGCCACTGCCGAGCCAGCTTGCGGTAGGCCTTGGTGATGGCCTTCTTATCCGCCGTCTTGTCGACTCCGAGGACCTTGTAGAAGTCCTTGGAGAACCATTCCTGTTCACTCACGCGCGTGTCACCTCTCTTTCAGTTGCGAGCGTGTTGTTGCTGTTATTCAGGGTTGTTCACCAGCACCTTCGCGGCGCGCACCACGCGGTCTCCGCGGCGGTAGCCACTGGTGAGGACCTGCCCGATGACGGGATGGTCGACATCCGGGCTGGTGGTCGCCATGAGGGCGTCGTGCTGGGCGGGATCGAAGTCGTCGCCCGGGGCGCCGTAGCGCTCCAGCTCGAAACGCGTCTTGAGCGTCTCCTCGAGCTTCGTGGCGATCGACGCGAAGGGGCCGTCCTCCAGGTCGCCGTGCGCGCGGGCGGCGGCGATGTCGTCGAGGACGCTGATGAGCGACTCGATGACCTCGTCCTGACCCGCGGTCTTGTGGCCGGGGATGGCCTCCTTGGAGCGGCGCACGTAGTTGGCGTACTCCTGGCCCTGGTTGTACAGCTCCGCGTTGGCACGGGCCAGCTGGTCCTCGACGCTCGCGATACGCTCGAGGGCCTTGGCGAGGTCGGAGTCCTCGATCTGCTCCTCGAAGGCACTCATGTCGTCGGTCGAACCCTCGGACGAGGCCTGGGCAGCGTCATCCGCGCCGGGTGCGGTCTCGTTGTTCTCGGCCGCCTGGCCGGCCGGGGCCGACTCGAAGGAGTCGGCCCCGGCGACGTTGGCGTCTTCGTTGGGCGCCGAGAAACCGTTGGTTTCTTCGGTGCTCACTTGTTGTCCTCGTCAACGATCTCGGCGTCCACGACGTCGTCCTGCGCGGGCGCGGACTGGGCGCCGGCCTCGTCGGCCTGCTGCTTGGCGTAGATCTCCTGGCCGATCTTCATGCCGGACTCGGACAGGGTCGCCATGGCGGTCTTCACGGCCTCGATGTCGTCACCCTTGAGGGCTTCCTTGACGGCGTCGACGTCCTTCTGGACGGCCTCGCGGGTCTCCTCGGAGATCTTGTCGGCCTCGTCCTTGAGCAGCTTCTCCGTCGCGTAGACGGTCTGCTCAGCCTGGTTGCGGGTGTCGGCCTCTTCGCGGCGCTTCTTGTCCTCGGCGGCGTGCTCCTCGGCCTCGCGCACCATGCGGTCGATGTCTTCCTTGGGCAGGGACGAACCGCCGGTGATCGTCACCGACTGCTCCTTGCCGGTGCCACGGTCCTTCGCGGAGACGTGAACGATGCCGTTCGCGTCGATGTCGAAGGTGACCTCGATCTGCGGCACGCCACGGGGGGCCGGGGCAATGCCGGACAGCTCGAAGGTGCCGAGCAGCTTGTTGTCACGGGCGAACTCACGCTCGCCCTGGTAGACCTGGATGAGCACGGAGGGCTGGCCGTCCTCGGCGGTGGAGAAGATCTCCGAAGCCTTGGTCGGGATGGCCGTGTTGCGGTCGATGAGCTTGGTCATGACGCCACCCTTGGTCTCGATGCCGAGCGACAGCGGGGTCACGTCGATGAGCAGGACGTCCTTGCGGTCACCCTGGATGACGCCGGCCTGCAGGGCGGCGCCCACGGCGACGACCTCATCGGGGTTGACGCCCTTGTTGGGCTCGCGACCGCCGGTCAGCTCCTTGACGACCTCGGTGACGGCGGGCATACGGGTGGAGCCGCCGACGAGCACGACGTGGTCGATCTCGGAGACGGTCACGCCGGCCTCGGCCATGACATCGCGGAAGGGCTTCTTGGTGCGCTCGAGCAGGTCGGAGGTGAGCTCCTCGAACTTGGCGCGCGTGAGGGACTCATCCAGGTGGATGGGGCCGTCAGCGGTCATGGACAGGTACTGCAGCGAGATGTTCGTGGAGGTCGCGGAGGACAGCTCCTTCTTCGCCTGCTCAGCGGCTTCCTTCAGGCGCTGGAGGGCGACCGCATCCTTGGACAGGTCGGCGCCGGTCTTGGCCTTGACCTGGTCGATCAGCCAGTTGACGATGCGCTGATCCCAGTCGTCGCCACCCAGGTGGTTGTCACCGGAGGTGGCGCGCACCTGAATGGTGGAGAAGCCGTCGTCATCCTTGCCCACCTCGAGGAGGGACACGTCGAAGGTGCCGCCACCGAGGTCGAAGACCAGGATGAGCTCGTCTTCCTTGCCCTTTTCGAGGCCGTAGGCCAGGGCCGCGGCGGTGGGCTCGTTGACGATGCGCTCGACCTTGAGGCCGGCGATCTGTCCGGCGTCCTTGGTGGCCTGACGCTGAGCGTCGTTGAAGTAGGCGGGGACGGTGATGACGGCCTCGGTGACGGGCTCACCCAGGTAGGCCTCGGCGTCAGCCTTCAGCTTCATGAGGATGCGCGCGGAGATTTCCTGCGCGGTGTACTTCTTGCCGTCGATCTCCGTGGTCCAGTCGGTGCCCATGTGGCGCTTGACGGAGGAGATGGTGCGGTCAACGTTGGTGACCGCCTGACGCTTGGCGATCTCGCCAACCAGGACCTCGCCGGTCTTGGAGAAGGCGACGACCGAGGGGGTCGTACGAGCACCTTCAGCGTTCGGGATGATGGTGGGCTCGCCGCCTTCGAGGACGGCGATAGCGGAGTTGGTGGTGCCGAGGTCGATGCCGACTGCACGTGCCATGGTTGTTGTCCTTTCATTCGCTAGGCCGTCTCCGCTCCCGGAGCGGCTTGCGTTGGTCTGTGTGGTCTATGTGGTGCCGGGAAGCTCCCGACACATCCTTGAGTCTGATGTACTCAACTTTAGGAGCAGGGTTTTTATTCCGCAACCCGAAGCTCTCAAACCTGAGTCTGATTCACTCAACTTTGCGGGATCGACTTTTATTCCATCGTCGAGCCCCACAAGCTTGAGCTACTCAAAACCTGAGTCTGATGTACTCAACTTTGTTTGCTCACTTTTATTCCATCCCACCTGGCTAGACGAAACACGGTCTGGCGCTACCAAAAGTTCCATAGTGTCAAGCGTCCGTATGTCAGACGAAAGCCCATCGTAAGTTATTGCAAAATTCGAAAGTGGCGTACTACACCCCTCCTCTGGCAAACTAGTAACGCTCTCAACGACTGAGAGCCCCGTCAATCAATGGAGACTTGATGCGCATCACGAAACGACTGGCTGGCAGCCTCCTTGCCGGCCTACTGACACTAGGAATGGCAGGTCCCGCCTTGGCCGACACGCCAGCAGCCGACGGTGCCCCGTCCGGCGCCCCCACCACCCAGGCCACCTACGACGCGCGCTACGCGATCCCCGCAGCCGTCGCAGCCTCTGACCAGACAAAGGTCGCACAGTGGCAGGACATGAAGTACGCCATGTTCATCCACTGGGGCGTCTACTCCTCCTACGCAGGCTGGTACAAGGGCCAGAAGCAGGAAGTGGGCTACCCCGAGCAGATCAAGGCGTGGGGACACCAGCAGACCTGGGACTCCCGCATTCCGCTGCAGGGCATTCCCCGTGATGAGTACCTGGCCACCGCCCAGACCTTCGAGGCTCCCAACTTCGACGCGACCGCGTGGTGTCAGCAGGCCAAGGACAGCGGCATGAAGATGCTGCTCATCACCTCCAAGCACCACGATGGCTTCGCCATGTGGGACACGGCCACGACCGACTACAACTTCACCAAGCAGTCACCCTCGCACCGCGACCCACTCCTCGAGCTGTCGCAGGCCTGCAAGAAGGTCGGCATCAAGTTCGGCCTCTACTTCTCCAACATCGACTGGGAGAAGCAGCCCGAGAACCCGTGGCGTAACGACAACACGCTGAACGAAGAGGGCTACATGGACTACATCCATGAGCAGCTCAAGGAACTCCTCGGCGGCAAGTACGGCGAGATCGCCGAGCTCTGGTACGACATGGGCAAGCCGAACCCCGAGCAGTCCGACCAGCTGCGCCAGTGGGCGCACGAGCTCCAGCCGAACATCATGATCAACTCCCGCGTGGGCAACGACCGCGCGGACTTCGAGGTCGGCTGGGACAACGAGATGCAGTCCGAGCAGACCCAGGGTCCCTGGGAGTCGGCCGTTTCGATCTTCCACAAGACCTGGGGCTACGCGAACTGGGACGACGCTGCCCCCAAGTTCAAGGACACCGGCTACCCGGACTACTCCGAGGAAGACTGGGACCACATGATCGACGTCGACAACACGACGGCGTTGCGTAAGGCCCCTGGCGGCGCCCACACCAAGACCACCGAGATCGTGGGCAACATGTTCTCGACCGTGGCCCTGGGCGGTCAGTTCCTCTTCAACGTCGGCCCGAAGTTCGACGGCTCCTACGACCCGTGGGACGCCTCCGTCCTCAAGGGCGTCGGCGACTGGAACCGCGCTCACCCCGGCATCCTCAACAACTCTCGCCCGACCCACTTCCCCATCGAAACCTGGGGCAAGACCATGGTCGATGACTCCCACATCTACCTGGGCATCGAGAAGTGGCCCGCCGACGGCATGATTACGCTGCGCGGCGCCGGCGCCAACGACATCTCCTCGGTGAAGCTGGACGGCTCCGACGCGGCTCTGGACTACAAGGTCGAGGGCAACGACCTCGTCATCACGCTGCCCGCGCAGCCCGAGGAGATCCTTCCCGTCGTCACGGTCACCACGAACGGCGCGCCCAACTACGTGCCCACCGGCCTGACCACCATCGGTGAGCAGGCGACCACGATCCCTGCCTCCGGCCTCGAAAAGTTCAAGGCCCCCACCCCCAAGACCGGCGAGACCAGCTTCACGGCCTCCATCACCTCGGGCGACAAGGTCGCCTCGGGCGTGAGCGTCGCCTTCGACACCGAAGGCTTCACGGACACCTACGCGAAGTACAAGGTCACCGTCGCCGGACAGGTCATTAAGGACCTGACCGTCGCCCAGCTCAAGGAAGGTGTCGGCCCCTTCACGATCGGCCCGAACCAGACCGCTCGCGTGACCTTGGAATACGACAACCCGACGTACGCCCTCAAGGGCTTCGGCAAGGACACGACCGTCAAGTCGGTCACCGTCAAGGCCGAGAAGCTCTCGACCCCCGCCGTGACCGTCGATCCCACGACCGTCGAGGCCGGCAAGACCGTCACCGTGAAGGGCACGGGCTTCGCGCCCGAGTCCACCGTGACGCTCACGCTGCACTCTGAGCCCGTCGAGGTCGGCACCGCCACCACGGACGAGAACGGTGACTTCACCGCTGAGGTGACTGTCCCCGCCAACACCGAGGCCGGGGACCACACGGTTGTCGCCGAGTCCAGCGCGCCGGTCGTCTCCGCGACCGCTCCACTGACGGTCACCGTTCCCCCGGCACCCGCCGAGGAGCCGAGCGCCGCTCCGAGCGAGCAGCCCTCCGCGGCCCCGGCTCCCGCCCCCGAACAGGGTGGCAAGGGTGGCCTGGCCCGCACCGGCACCAACGCGCTGATCCTCGTCGCGGCCGCACTGGTCGCCGCAGGAGCGGGCACGGCGTTCATCCGCCGCTCGCGCCTGGCCAAGGCCTAATCATCGCGTGGGCATAACCACCACAGACGGGGCGGGGCGTACCTGACGGTACGCCCCGCCCCCACTTACACTTAAGGGATGCGCTGCGACCACTTTGACGCCGGGACCTGCCGGTCCTGCTCCCTCCTCCCCCAACCCTACGAGCGTCAGCTCGACGGCAAGGTGGAGGCCGTCGCGGCAACCCTCTCCGCCGCCCCCGGAGCCGGCGAGATCGCCTGGCTGACCCCGGCCTCGTCCCCCGAGAAGGGCTTCCGCACGAGCGCGAAGCTCGTCGTCGGAGGAACCCGCCGCCGCCCCACCCTGGGCATCCTGGGGCCTGACCGCCGCGGCGTCGACCTGCCCGGCTGTCCCATCCAGCACCCCGCAATCAACCGCGCAACGCCCGGCCTCAAGCGCTTCATCCGCTCGCTGGACCTGACGCCCTACGACGTTCCCACTAAGCGCGGGGAGCTCAAGAACATCCTCATCACCGTGGGCGACGGCGAGCGGCTCATGATCCGCTTCGTGCTGCGCACGCGCGACCGCGTCTCCGACATTCGCTCGGCACTGCCGCTGCTGCGCGACCTCGTGCCCAGCGCACACGTCGTCACCGCAAACATTCACCCCACGCACGAGGCCATCGTCGAGGGCCCCGACGAGATCATCCTGACGCGCGCCCGCACGCTCCCCCTGGCCGTCGAGGGGCTCGAGCTGGGGCCACGCTCCTTCGCGCAGACGAACGCGTCCGTCGCCTCCGTCCTGTACGAGCAGGCCTCGGTGTGGGCGTCTCGCCCCTTCGCCGACGGGCGGCTGCCCGAGAGCCTGTGGGACCTATACTGCGGCGTCGGGGGCTTCGCCCTCGCCGCAGCGCGCGCCGGATTCCCGCGCGTCACCGGCGTCGAGGTGTCCTCCGGGGCGATCTCCTCGGCGATCAGCGCCGCGCGCCACGCGGGCCTGTCGCGCGCTGCTGCCACCTTCATCGCGGAGGATGCGACCACGTGGGCGCGCGCCCAGTCGCCCGAGGACATGCCCGACGTGATCGTCGTCAACCCGCCGCGGCGAGGCATCGGGGCCGACCTGGCAACCTACCTGAACGAGTGCGACGCGCCGCGCGTCATCTACTCCTCGTGTAACCCTGTGACGCTCGCCAAGGACCTGGCGGCCATGCCCTCCCTGCGTCCCGTCGAGGGCCGCCTCTTCGACATGTTCCCGCACACGACCCATGTCGAGACAGTCGTATTGATGTCAAGGGTCAAGGATTAAAAGTGCATAAAACGCCTTGAAAACAAGGGATTCCGATAATATTGCCGGGAACGGCAGCGTTGCCGGAGTCCCTTCTTTATATCCTCTGACAATAGTTGCCACCACTGATTTTTGAGGGTGTGCAACAAGAGAAATACTTTTTGCTCTTGGTGTATGTGCCTTTCTGAGCGGCCTGGGGTGGCAGCCTGGTACTGCCATTGTTGGACCCCGAGAGGTGCTCACTGCACTGCCGACGAGGCAAGAAGTGTTAACCCCTTGAGTGTTCCGCTCACCCATGCGTCCTTGGGGCAGGGCGAAACCGGACACGGGGCGGAGCAGACTCTCGCTGGATTTGCTTGGGAGCCGCTCCCAAGTTGTTAAATGATTATGTTCCATTCATTGACTGAGGAAGGAGAGTGTCATGCTTGACGCGTTGACCATGTCTGACGGTCATTCCATCCCCGCTCAGGGTTTCGGAGTTTTCCAGATTCCAGCCGAGCAGACTGCTGACGCGGTGGCTCAGGCTATTGAAGTCGGCTACCGCCATATCGATACCGCACAGTCTTACTTCAACGAGGAGGCCGTAGGTGCGGGTATCAGTCGCAGCGGGATCGACCGCAGCGAACTGTTTGTCACCACGAAGGTCTGGTTGGACAACTATGGTGAGGATGCCACCTATGCCAGTGTGAAGGCTTCTCTGGAGAAGCTGGGGCTTGAATATGTGGATTTGATGCTGCTGCATCAGCCGTTCAATGATGTTTACGGTTCCTGGCGGGCCCTGGAGCAAGCCCAGGCGGATGGGCTGATTCACTCCATCGGGGTCTCTAACTTCACTCCAGCTCGCCTGCACGATCTGGGTTCGTTCAACACCGTCTATCCGGTGGTTAACCAGATTGAGATTAACCCCTTCCATCAGCAGGTAGAGCGGGTTGCTGAGCTGCAAAAGCTCGGAGTTACCGTTGAAGCGTGGGCGCCCTTTGGTGAAGGCCGCTCAGGCTTGTTCAACAATCCAGTGTTGGCTGGTATTGGCCAGCAGTACGGTAAGTCAGTGGCGCAAGTGGTGTTGCGCTGGCTGTATCAGCGTGGGATTGTGGCACTGGCCAAGTCAGTACACACGGAGCGTATGCAGCAGAACTTCGCGATTGATGATTTCGCTCTGACTGAGGCGGATATGGCCGCTATCGCAGGTTTGGACGCCGGGGCGTCATTGTTCTTTGATCACGAGACAATCGGCACGGTGGATTTCTTCACCGATCTGATTGCTCAGCGACGTAACAACAGCTAGGGCACTCATGAGCAGGTTGTATTCAACGAAGGAGGCAGCTGAGGTCAGTGGTGTCGCGGTTGAAGCCGTGCGCTACTACTGCAAAATCAATCTAGGCCCCCGAGTAATGCGAGATGAGAACAACTACCGTGTCTTTGACGACCACGACATCGCCTGGCTCAAGGGCCTGCACTGCCTGCGCGAATGCGGCATGGGTATCGAGCAAATGCGCCATTACATGGAACTTTGTCTCCAGGGAGAAGAGAGCATCCCGGAGCGCGAAGTCATGCTGATTGCGCAACGCCAGGTTGTTGAGGACAAAATCGCACTACTTAAGGAGATGCTGGGGTTTATTGATTCGAAGATGGAGTTCTATGCCGGAGTGCGTTCCGGCGAGATTGAATACCAATCGAGTCTGTTGGCCCCAGTGTCATCTGAGACTGCCTGATTAGCCTTCTTCAGAACACTAACCGCAGGTAGGCAGGACGATTCCCAGCCTACCTGGATTTCGTGCTCCCAAAAACGACCCCACATTCTACTCAAAGGAAGGACGTTCTTATGTCAGGAAACGACAGTGTCCGGTTCACGCCCCAGGAAAAGCCGGTCCTCATTCTGATTCTATTAACGTATTTCATGATCCTGCTGGATTCTTCCATTGTCTTTACTTCCGTACCGGTGATGAAGGCAGATCTTGGTCTTAGTGCTGCCGAAATGTCCTGGGTGCAAGATGCTTACACTCTGGCCTTTGGCGGGGCACTCTTACTGGGCGCACAATTGGGTGAAGTGTGGGGCCGTACCCGTGTTTTCTTGGGCGGTTTGATCGTCTTCGCGGTGGCTTCCCTGATCGTGGGAGCGGCCTCAACCGCTCATACCCTGATCGCTGCACGTGCCCTGCAGGGCCTTGGCGCTGCTGTAGTTGCGCCCACGTCCCTGACGCTCATTACGGCCGTCTTTCATGACACGGTCAAACGGACCCGAGCCACAGCTGCCTACGGCACAATGGCCGGTCTAGGATCCTCTGGCGGCATGCTGATCGGCGGGTTGATCACTACTTTCTTATCTTGGCGGTTCGGGTTCTGGATT
>ERZ1699254.556-NODE-556-length-13569-cov-5.842881_pt1 | contig 13569 bp, 14 predicted proteins | sample MGYA00581522_ERZ1699254 | MGnify/ENA primary metagenome ERZ1699254 (study PRJEB42319, sample SAMD00040329) | human oral metagenome | material: saliva | host: Homo sapiens | study: EMG produced TPA metagenomics assembly of PRJDB4115 data set (Metgenomic analysis of... | reverse complement strand
GTTCAATATGGGGCAGATGCTGTCTTTATCGGTGGTCAGGCCTATGGTTTACGTAGCCGTGCAGGGAACTTTACTTTCGAACAAATGGAAGAAGGAGTACAGTTCGCGGCTAAATATGGAGCTAAGGTATATGTGGCTGCCAATATGGTTATGCACGAAGGAAACGAAGAAGGTGCCGGAGAATGGTTCCGTAAATTACGTGATATTGGGATTGCAGCGGTTATCGTGTCTGATCCAGCCTTGATCATGATTGCAGCAACAGAAGCACCAGGACTTGAAATTCACCTTTCAACTCAAGCAAGTGCTACCAACTATGAAACTCTAGAATTCTGGAAAGAACTTGGATTGACGCGTGTCGTTTTGGCGCGTGAGGTTTCTATGGAAGAATTGGCAGAGATTCGCAAACGTACCGATGTTGAGATTGAAGCCTTCGTCCATGGTGCTATGTGTATCTCATACTCTGGTCGTTGTACTCTTTCTAACCATATGAGTATGCGTGACGCCAACCGTGGTGGATGTTCACAATCTTGCCGTTGGAAATATGACCTTTACGATATGCCCTTCGGTAAGGAACGTAAGAGTCTCAAGGGAGAAATTCCTGAAGAATTCTCTATGTCTGCGGTTGATATGTCTATGATTGACCATATCCCTGATATGATTGAAAATGGTGTGGACAGTCTTAAGATTGAAGGCCGTATGAAGTCGATCCACTATGTTTCAACAGTAACAAACTGCTACAAGGCTGCAGTCGATGCTTACCTTGAAAGCCCTGAAAAGTTTGAAGCAATCAAGCAAGACTTGATTGATGAAATGTGGAAGGTTGCCCAACGTGAATTGGCTACAGGTTTCTACTACGGAACACCATCTGAAAACGAACAACTATTCGGAGCACGCCGTAAGATTCCAGAATACAAGTTTGTTGCTGAAGTAGTAGCTTATGATGATGCGACACAAACAGCAACTATTCGCCAACGTAACGTTATCAACGAAGGCGACCAAGTTGAGTTTTACGGTCCAGGTTTCCGTCATTTTGAAACCTACATCGAAGACCTTCATGACTCAAAAGGAAATAAAATCGACCGTGCACCAAACCCAATGGAACTCTTGACCATCAAGGTTCCTCAACCAGTAGAAGCTGGTGATATGGTCCGTGCTTTGAAAGAAGGTCTGATTAACCTTTATAAAGAAGATGGAACAAGCGTTACTGTTCGTGCCTAGATAAGGAAAAATCATGGTTCAAGCTCAGGGATTGCTGGTAGATGCTGAAAGCAGATGTGTTCATTACCATACTGATAAAGACATCGTAGCCTTACAGTGCTATGAGTGTCAGAAATACTATGCCTGTTATCAGTGTCATAATGAACTGGAGTCGCACATATTTTCTCCCTATCCTTTAAATCTGAAAAAGGATAGACCTATCTTATGTGGATCCTGTGGGGAAACACTAACGTATGAGGAGTATACAGAGACGGGCACTTGTCCATACTGTGAAGCTCTCTTTAATCCAGCTTGTCAAAATCATCACTCATATTATTTTAAATAAGAAATAGCAAATCCGAGTTGTAAAACTCGGATTTTTGTTTTCAGAAAACATAGAAAGATAGTGAGAGGTTCGTGAAAGGTTCGTGAAAAGGGAATAAAATTTTCTATATAATTGTCTTGAAAATCGTAAAATTGGAAATAAATGATTCAAAACGCTTCCATTCCTAGTAAAAAGTTGACAAAAGCAAATTTTAGGACTAAACTAGGGAGGTAAATTTAATTTAAAAAAGGAGAATTCGTCATGAATTTAACATTTTTCGGACTTTGTCTTGCCTGTATGGGTGTATCTCTTGCAGAAGGATTTTTGATGAACGGTTTGTTCAAATCTGCAGCACGCCAACCAGATATCATCCCACAATTGCGTAGTTTGATGATCATGGGGATTGCCTTTATCGAAGGAACATTCTTTGTAACCTTGGCGATGTCATTTGTCATTAAATAGACAACTCTATTTAGAAATGGAGGTGTCAAACCATGGAAGAAAGTTTGAATCCAACCGTTAATATTGGACCAATATCCTTTGATTTGACCCTGCTTGCCATGTCTCTTGTAACTGTTTTGATGGTTTTTGCCTTTGTCTATTGGGCAAGTCGAAAAATGACCATCCGTCCCAAGGGCAAACAAAATGCTCTTGAGATGATTTATGACTTTGTGGTTAGTTTTGCAAAACCAAACATTGGAGATTCATACATCAAGGACTATTCCTTGTTCCTATTTTCTCTATTCTTGTTTATCTTGGTTGCCAATAATATTGGTTTAATGGCAAAAGTACAAACAACAAACGGTTATAACTTGTGGACTTCTCCAACAGCCAACCTTGGATACGATTTATCCCTCTCATTATTGATCACTTTGATCGCTCATGTAGAAGGAGTTCGTCGTAGAGGCGTTAAAGAATATTTGAGAGCATTTGTTACACCTGGCTTTATGACTCCGATGAACATTTTAGAAGAGTTCACCAATTTTGCCTCTTTGGCGATTCGGATATACGGAAATATTTTTGCCGGTGAGGTTTTAGCAGGATTGCTATTGGCCTTGTCACAACATGCCTTGTATTGGTATCCTTTTGCCTTTATTGCAAACATGTTATGGACAGCATTTTCGATTTTCATTTCATGTATTCAAGCTTATGTATTTACCATGTTGTCATCTATGTACATTGGTAAAAAAATAAATGAAGGGGAAGAGTAAGTAGAGGAGGATTAGAAGATGGATTTAACTATTAGTACCATTATTGGTGACTTTATTCTGATCGCTGGTTCCTTCCTTTTATTGATCTTTTTAGTGAAGAAATATGCTTGGGGAAATATTACCAGTGTCTTAGATGAACGTGCTGAAAAGATTTCTTCAGATATTGATGGTGCCGAGGGAGCCCGTAAAAAGGCTGAGGAACTTGCTAGCAAACGCGAAGCTGAGTTAGCAGGAAGCCGTACCGAAGCTAAAACTATTATCGAGAATGCAAAGGAAACAGCTGAGAAAAGTAAAGCTGATATTTTGGCCGAAGCTAAACTTGAAGCAGGGCGCTTAAAAGAAAAAGCCAACCAAGAAATTGCTCAAAATAAAGCTGAAGCTTTACAAAGCGTTAAGGGAGATGTAGCTGATTTAACAATTAGTCTAGCTGGAAAAATCATCTCTCAAAACCTTGACAGTCAGGCCCATAAAGAACTCATTGATCAGTATATCGATCAGCTAGGAGAAGCTTAATGGACAAAAAGACTCTAAAGGTAATTGAAAAATACAGCATGCCTTTTGTCCAATTAGTGATTGAAAAAGGAGAAGAAGATTCTATTTTTTCAGACTTGTCTCAAATCAAGCAAGTAGCTGAAGAAACAGGCTTACCTTCTTTTTTAGCTCAGGTGGCAGTAGATGAGTCGGATAAAGAAAAAACGGTTCGTTTTTTCCAGGACTCTGTGTCACCTTTAGTACAAAACTTTATCGAGGTTCTACTTTACAATCACAGATCAAACCTGTTTTATGATGTGATTGTAGATTGCTTGAATCGTCTTGAAAAAGAAACCAATCGTTTTGAAGTGACTATTTTGTCTGCACATCCTTTGACTGACGAACAGAAAGAACGACTAATTCCTCTAATCGAGAAAAAGATGTCTCTAAAAGTTCGTAGCATTAAGGAAAAAGTTGACGATAGTTTAATCGGTGGTTTTGTTATTTTTGCCAATCACAAGACAATTGATGTGAGTATTAAACAACAACTTAAAGTTGTTAAGGAAAATTTGAAATAGAAAGTGGTGTTCTTTTGGCAATTAACGCACAAGAAATCAGCGCTTTAATTAAGCAACAAATTGAAAATTTCAAACCCAATTTTGATGTGACTGAAACAGGTGTTGTAACCTACATCGGTGACGGGATTGCGCGTGCACATGGACTCGAAAACGCCATGAGCGGTGAGCTGTTGATTTTTGAAAATGGCTCTTATGGTATGGCGCAAAACTTGGAATCAACAGATGTCGGTATTATCATCCTTGGGGACTTTACAGATATTCGTGAAGGCGATACAATTCGTCGTACAGGGAAAATCATGGAAGTTCCAGTTGGTGATAGCTTGATTGGACGTGTTGTCGATCCACTTGGTCGTCCTGTAGACGGACTTGGTCCAATCAACACAGATAAAACTCGTCCAGTTGAAGCACCAGCTCCTGGTGTTATGCAACGTAAGTCTGTATCAGAACCATTGCAAACTGGTTTGAAAGCTATTGACGCCCTTGTTCCAATCGGTCGTGGCCAACGTGAGTTGATCATTGGTGACCGTCAAACAGGGAAAACTACTATCGCTATTGACGCTATCTTGAACCAAAAAGGTCAAGATATGATTTGTATCTATGTAGCGATTGGACAAAAAGAATCAACAGTTCGTACACAAGTAGAAACACTTCGTCAGTACGGTGCCTTGGATTACACAATCGTTGTGACAGCCTCAGCTTCACAGCCTTCACCATTGCTCTACCTCGCACCATATGCAGGGGTTGCTATGGCAGAAGAGTTCATGTACCAAGGAAAGCATGTCTTGATTGTTTATGATGACTTATCTAAACAAGCGGTAGCTTATCGTGAACTTTCTCTCTTGCTTCGTCGTCCTCCAGGTCGTGAAGCCTTCCCAGGGGATGTCTTCTACCTTCATAGCCGTCTACTTGAGCGTTCTGCTAAGGTTTCAGATGAGCTTGGTGGTGGATCTATCACGGCTCTTCCATTTATCGAGACCCAAGCTGGAGATATCTCAGCTTATATCGCCACAAACGTAATCTCTATTACGGATGGACAAATCTTCCTAAGTGATAGTCTCTTTAATGCGGGTATTCGTCCGGCTATTGATGCAGGTTCTTCTGTATCTCGTGTTGGTGGTTCTGCTCAGATTAAAGCCATGAAGAAGGTTGCTGGTACTCTTCGTATCGACCTTGCTTCATACCGAGAGTTGGAAGCCTTCACCAAATTTGGTTCAGACTTGGATGCAGCTACACAGGCTAAATTGAACCGTGGTCGTCGTACTGTAGAAGTATTGAAACAACCAGTTCATAAACCATTACCTGTTGAGAAACAAGTAACCATTCTGTATGCCTTGACTCATGGATTCTTGGATACAATATCAGTTGATGATATTGTTCGTTTCGAGGAAGAGTTTCATGCCTTCTTTGATGCCCAACATCCTGAGATTTTGGCAACTATTCGTGAAACAAAAGACTTGCCAGAAGAAGTAGTCTTGGATGCTGCGATTACCGAGTTTCTCAATCAATCCAGCTTCCAATAAGAATAGAGGTGTCAGATGGCAGTATCTCTAAATGATATTAAAACAAAAATCGCCTCAACGAAAAATACTAGTCAAATTACTAACGCCATGCAGATGGTTTCTGCAGCTAAGTTAGGTCGTTCTGAAGAAGCTGCACGCAACTTCCAGATTTATGCTCAAAAAGTCCGTAAACTCCTTACAGATATCCTTCACGGTGATGGTGCTGGCGGATCAACGAATCCAATGTTGATTAGTCGCCCTGTCAAAAAAACAGGCTATATCGTCATTACATCTGACCGTGGTCTTGTTGGAGGATATAACTCTTCAATCTTGAAGGCTGTCATGGAACTGCAACAAGAATACCATCCTTCAGGTGATGATTTTGAAGTCATCTGTATCGGTGGTATGGGAGCAGACTTCTTTAAAGCTCGTGGTATTCAGCCAATTTATGAATTGCGTGGTCTAGCCAGTCAACCAAGCTTCGATGAAGTTCATAAGATTATTTCAAAAACCATTGAAATGTATCAAAATGAACTTTTCGATGAGCTCTATGTTTGTTACAACCACCACGTGAATACACTGACAAGTCAAATGCGTGTTGAGCAGATGCTTCCAATTGTCGACTTGGACCCAAATGAAGCAGATGATAACTACAGCTTGACATTTGAGCTTGAAACAAGTCGTGAAGAAATCTTGGATCAACTATTGCCACAGTTTGCAGAAAGTATGATTTACGGTGCTATTATTGATGCCAAGACAGCTGAAAATGCGGCAGGGATGACGGCTATGCAAACAGCTACAGATAATGCTAAAAAAGTTATCAATGATTTGACTATCCAGTATAACCGTGCCAGACAGGCGGCGATTACACAAGAAATTACAGAAATCGTAGCAGGAGCTAGTGCCTTAGAATAGGCTCTAGTCCAGCTCGTATGAAAATGAACTTATACTCAATGAAAATCAAAGAGCAAACTAGGAAGCTAGCCGCAGGCTGTACTTGAGTACGGTAAGGCGACGCTGACGTGGTTTGAAGAGATTTTCGAAGAGTATTAGGACCTAGTTGAGCTAGGAACCGACAGTATCTTATACAGAATAGGAGAAGTAGATGAGTTCAGGTAAAATTGCTCAGGTTATCGGTCCCGTTGTAGACGTCATGTTTGCAGCAGGTGAGAAACTACCAGAGATTAATAATGCACTTGTCGTCTACAAAAATGACGAAAGAAAAACAAAAATCGTCCTTGAAGTAGCCTTGGAGTTGGGAGATGGTATGATTCGTACCATCGCTATGGAATCAACTGATGGCTTGACCCGTGGTTTGGAAGTATTGGACACAGGTCGTCCAATCTCAGTACCAGTTGGGAAAGAAACTCTAGGACGTGTCTTCAACGTTTTGGGAGATACCATTGACTTGGAAGCTCCTTTTGGTGAAGATGCAGAGCGTCAGCCAATTCATAAAAAAGCACCAACTTTTGATGAATTGTCTACCTCTTCAGAAATTCTAGAAACAGGGATCAAGGTTATCGACCTTCTTGCCCCTTACCTTAAAGGTGGTAAGGTCGGACTCTTCGGTGGTGCCGGAGTTGGTAAGACCGTATTGATCCAAGAATTGATTCACAACATTGCCCAAGAACACGGTGGGATCTCAGTATTTACTGGTGTTGGGGAACGTACTCGTGAAGGGAATGACCTTTACTGGGAAATGAAAGAATCAGGCGTTATCGAAAAAACAGCCATGGTATTTGGTCAGATGAATGAGCCACCAGGAGCACGTATGCGTGTTGCTCTTACTGGTTTGACAATCGCTGAATACTTCCGTGATGTAGAAGGTCAAGACGTTCTTCTCTTCATTGACAACATTTTCCGTTTCACACAAGCTGGTTCAGAAGTATCTGCCCTTTTGGGTCGTATGCCATCAGCCGTTGGTTATCAGCCAACCCTCGCAACAGAAATGGGTCAATTGCAAGAACGTATCACTTCAACTAAGAAGGGTTCTGTAACCTCTATCCAGGCCATCTATGTGCCAGCGGATGACTATACTGACCCAGCGCCAGCAACAGCTTTTGCTCACTTGGATTCAACAACCAACTTGGAGCGTAAATTGGTACAATTGGGTATCTACCCTGCCGTTGACCCTCTTGCTTCAAGTTCACGTGCTTTGGCACCTGAAATCGTTGGAGAAGAGCACTATGCAGTAGCTGCAGAAGTGAAACGTGTGCTTCAACGTTACCATGAGTTGCAAGATATCATCGCTATCCTTGGTATGGATGAACTTTCTGATGAAGAAAAGACTTTGGTTGCTCGTGCACGCCGTATTCAGTTCTTCTTGTCACAAAACTTCAACGTTGCGGAACAGTTTACTGGTCAACCAGGATCTTATGTTCCAGTAGCTGAAACAGTTCGTGGCTTCAAGGAAATTCTTGACGGTAAACACGATCACCTTCCAGAAGATGCCTTCCGTGGAGTAGGTTCAATCGAAGATGTTATTGCTAAGGCTGAAAAAATGGGATTTTAAGAGGTGATCTATGGCACATTTAACTGTCCAGATCGTGACACCAGATGGCCTCGTCTATGATCACCATGCCAGCTTTGTATCGGTACGAACTCTGGATGGTGAGATGGGGATCTTGCCACGACATGAAAATATGATTGCGGTTCTAGCAGTTGATGAAGTAAAGGTTAAACGCATCGATGATGATACTCATGTGAACTGGATTGCAGTAAACGGAGGAATCATTGAGATTGCTAATAATGTCATTACCATTATTGCTGACTCAGCTGAACGTGCGCGCGATATTGATGTTAGTCGTGCAGAACGTGCTAAACTTCGTGCAGAACGCGAAATTGAAGAAGCACAAGACAAACACTTAATCGACCAAGAGCGCCGTGCTAAAATTGCATTGCAACGTGCTATTAACCGTATCAATGTCGGAAATAAATTATAAAATAAAAAATGAACTTGTTAAATCAAGTTCATTTTTTATTATTTCTTATTAAGTGAAACTTATGCAGACTGCTTCAGGAACCTGAAATTCATTAGAGAGTTCTGCCAGTCTACCAGTTTCAGGATTGCGCTTAAAGACAGTCGCATTATCAGAATCCTGGTGAACAGCGATAAGGAATTCTTGGTCAGGCGACAAATCAAAATCACGTGGATTTTTTCCATTGGTTGGAACAATCTCTAATAATTCCAAGCTTCCATCTGCTAAAATGCTATAAACAGCGATAGAATCATGGCCTCGATTAGAAGCGTAGAGGAATTTGCCATCTTTAGAAAGACGAATAGCCGCAGTACCATTAAAACCACTATAGTCATCTGGTAAGGTTGAAATGACCTGCATTTGTTCAAATTCTCCAACACCATCGTAAATCAATACTTCAATCGTACTATTGAGTTCACAGATGAGATAAGCAATCTTGTAGTGGTGGTGGAAAACAAGGTGACGAGCACCAGCGCCAGGATTACAATTATAAGTTGCTAGTTTCGTCAACTTTCCTTCTAGATTGACATCATAGGTAGTGACTTCGTCAGTACCCAAGTCACAAGTTACCAAATATTGGTCTGGTGTTAAATCGGTGTAGTGTACGTGGGGAGAAGCTTGGTTTTCATGTGGACCATGGCCAGTGTGTTGAACTTTGTCTGCCAATTCAAGACAGCCATCATTTTTACGTTTATAGACTAGAACTTGACCTTTATGATAGTTAGCGCCATAGACTAGCCCTCGTTTCTCATCAACTGCAACATAGCAGTGAGGAGCACCTTCTTCAACGACGTGATTCAGGAGGACACCATCAGTTTTGTATGCGGCAATTCCCCCTTTGCCATCATGGCTTCCAACCGTGTATAAATGATGGTCTTGATCAAAAGCTAAATAGGTTGGACTTGGTTCTGCTGCAAAGAGCTCTAGATTTGAGAGTTTGCCTGTTTCTGTATCAAAATCAGCCTTGTAGATCCCTTGGGAAGTCCGTCGTGTATAAGTTCCAAAATATACTATTTCTTTCATATTCATACCTCTAGAAAAAGATAATTCAATTATAACATAAAATGGCCTGCTAGATGAAAAATCTAAGTCAGAAAAAATAGCTCTTCCCTTGTCAAGAAGACAAATTTATCCCTTGCTAAATGACTATAAAAAACCCTTATTTTTCTTAAAACATGGTATAATGTTAGGACAAAGGAAAGGAAGAAAAAATGGAACAAAAAGAGAAACACTTTACCTTATCTTGGTTTTTTAAATGGTTTTTAGACAATAAAGCGACCACTGTTTTCTTGGTGACCTTGTTATTAGGTCTCAATATTTTTATTCTCAGTAAAATTAGCTTTTTATTTTTCCCAGTTATAGACTTTTTATCAGTAGTCATGTTGCCGGTTATCTTATCGGGTCTACTTTTTTACCTCTTAAATCCACTAGTAGATCTGATGGAGAAGTACAAGATTAACCGTGTCTTAGCCATCAGTATTATCTTTATCATTATTGCCATACTCTTGATTATTGGACTAGCCGTTGCAATTCCAAACCTTCAACGTCAAGTAGTAATTTTTGCGCAAAATGTCCCAAGTTATCTCGAGGATGCTGATAGAGTCATTAATGACCTTGTAACCAAGCGTTTGCCAGATGACTTTAGACCACAACTGGAGCAAGTTTTAGCTAATTTTTCAACACAAGCAACTGCTTGGGCAAGTAATATTTCTTCTAAGGCTGTTAACTGGGTAAGTGCTCTTATCAGTGGAACGTCACAGGTCATTGTCGCTCTGATCATCATGCCATTTATGCTCTTTTATCTCCTTCGAGATGGAAAAGGACTTAGAGACTATATTACTCAATTCTTACCAAATAAATTGAGAGAACCAGTTGGTAAGGTTCTTTCAGAAGTCAATCAACAACTTTCCAATTATGTTAGAGGACAAATTACGGTCGCTGTAATCGTAGCTATCATGTTTATTATCTTATTCAAGATTATAGGACTTCGTTATGCTGTTACTTTAGGTATTACAGCCGGTTTTCTCAATTTAGTTCCTTATCTAGGTAGTTTTCTTGCAATGATTCCAGCCCTTGTTTTGGGTTTGATTGCTGGTCCTGTTATGCTCTTAAAAGTTATTATCGTTTTCATTGTAGAGCAAACTATTGAAGGACGTTTTGTTTCTCCACTGATTTTGGGTAGTCAATTAAATATTCACCCAATTACCATTCTTTTTGTACTGTTGACTTCAGGATCCATGTTTGGTATTTGGGGTGTATTGCTAGGTATTCCAATCTACGCTTCCGCAAAAGTAGTCATCTCAGCAATATTTGATTGGTATAAAGGAGTTAGTGGACTTTATGAACCAGTAGAGGAGACTGAAGGTGAACAATAGTCAACAAATGCTCGAGGCCTTGGAGCAACAAGATTTATCAAAAGCAGAATCTTTTTTCCAAAAAGCCCTAGAGGAAGATTCAGATGAAGTTCTTCTTGAACTTGCTGCATATCTCGAAGGGATTGGTTTCTATCCACAGGCAGCACAAATCTATGAGAAACTAGCACCGAAATTTCCAGAAGTCTACATCAATCTAGCTGCAATTGCTGGTGAGGATGGATTGATTGAGGAAGCCTTTGATTATTTAGAGAATATTGGTCCTGAAAGCGAATGGTATGTATCAGCTCTTGCCTTAAAAGCTGATTTATATCAGATGGAAGGACTGACTGATGTTGCGCGTGAGAAGCTCTTAGAAGCTCGTAGCTACTCTAATGATCCTCTCTTGATATTTGGACTAGCAGAATTAGATAGCGAGTTAGGAAACGATTTAGAGGCTATTCAGGGCTATGCCCAATTAGATAATCGTGCTATCTATGATCAAACTGGAATTTCGACTTATCAGAGAATTGGTCTTGCTTATGCAAGACTTGGAAAGTTCGAATCTGCTATTGAGTTTCTAGAAAAAGCCTTAGAGTTAGAATATGATGACCAAACAGCCTATGAACTTGCCAGTCTCTATTTTGATCAAGAGGACTACCAAAAAGCAGTCTTATACTTTAAACAAATAGACACCATTTCCCCAGATTTTGAAGGATATGAGTACGGCTATAGCCAAGCCCTTCATAAAGAACACCAGACAGAAGAAGCTCTGAAAATAGCGCAACAAGGATTATCAAAAAATCCTTTTGAAACCCGTCTCTTACTCCTTGCATCTCAGTTATCTTACGAGTTACACCAACCTGAACAAGCAGAAGCTTATCTACTACAAGCTCAAGAGAATGCTGATGACCAGGAAGAAATTTTATTGCGCTTAGCGACTATGTATCAGGAACAAGAAAGATACGAGGATATTCTCGCTTTAGCAGTCCATGAGCCTGAGAATCTCTTGACTAAATGGATGATTGCGAGAAGTTACCAAGAGACTGAGAAATTGGATGCAGCCTATGAACTCTATAAGGACCTTGCAACAGAACTCAAGGACAATCCTGAGTTTTTGGAGCAGTATATTTATTTATTAAGAGAACTAGGTAAGTTAGAAGAGGCAAAAACATATATACTAGCTTATCTTCACTTAGTACCAGACGATATGCAGATGCAGGAATTATATAATCATTTAATGTAAGATATCCATAATAATCGCCTGAAAAGGGGCGGTTATTTTTTATAAACTTTTTTAAAAATAATTAGGGAATAAGCCCTTAAAATAAATAGATATTGTATGAATTTTTGATAATTTTTTGATATAATTGATATAGTTAAGTTGAATAATTAAAATTCATGAAATAGAAAGATTTGAAATATGACAAAAGTAAAAATTGTAACGGACTCTTCTGTTACTATTGAACCAGAAGTAGTCAAAGAATTCGATATTACTGTCGTTCCACTATCAGTAATGATTGATAGTGTCCTTTATTCGGATGCAGATCTTGAAGAAGGAGAATTTCTTCGCTTGATGAAAGCTAGTAAAAATCTTCCTAAGACTAGTCAACCACCAGTTGGACTCTTTGCAGAGATTTTTGAAGACTTGGGCAAGGATGGTAGTCAGATTTTGGCAATCCATATGTCTCACGCTTTATCAGGAACAGTAGAAGCGGCTCGTCAAGGTGCAAGTCTATCAACAGCAGATGTCACTGTTATAGATAGTTCATTTACGGATCAGGCCTTGAAGTTCCAAGTTGTAGAAGCTGCTAAACTAGCTCAAGAAGGGAAAGACCTTGAAACTATTCTAGCCCATGTAGAGGACGTAAAAAAGAACACAGAACTCTACATCGGTGTGTCTACTTTGGAAAATCTTGTAAAAGGTGGTCGCATTGGTCGTGTTACAGGTTTACTGAGCTCCCTTCTTAATATTCGAGTTGTTATGCAAATGAAGGACCATGAACTTCAACCGATTGTGAAGGGACGTGGTGCCAAAACCTTTAAGAAATGGTTGGATGAGTTAGTAGCCACTCTAGCAGATAGATCAGTAGCTGAGATTGGTATTTCTTATGCAGGTACAAATGAATGGGCAAATGAGATGAAAGCTGTTCTACAACCTTATGTTGAGAAGCCGATTTCAGTCCTTGAAACGGGCTCAATTATCCAAACTCACACCGGAGAAAACGCCTGGGCAATCTTAATTCGATATAATTCCTAAAAAAATTGAGAAAAATCAATAAAAACGTGTTTTTGACTTGACCTAAAAGGAAATTTAGGTTATGATTATAAGTGTTAATTAGAAATAATTTTGGAGGATTCATTAACATGGCAAACAAACAAGATTTGATCGCTAAAGTAGCAGAAGCTACAGAATTGACTAAGAAAGATTCAGCAGCAGCAGTTGACGCTGTATTCGCAGCTGTAACTGAATTCCTTTCAGCTGGTGAAAAAGTTCAATTGATCGGTTTTGGTAACTTCGAAGTTCGTAAACGTGCAGCTCGTAAAGGTCGCAACCCACAAACTGGTAAAGAAATCAAAATCAAAGCTTCTAAAGTTCCAGCATTCAAAGCTGGTAAAGCTCTTAAAGAAGCAGTTAAATAATGATTTTATAAAAAGTCTGTCATATTAAGTGACAGGCTTTTTTATTTGTAGGGAGCATGAAAGTAGTAGGGGAAGTTAAAATAGTACTTCTAGTCGAACTACATTTTAAAAACTCATCGATGATGTTCATGAAAGCAATAAAAAAACAACTCCGAATCGAAGTTGTTTTCGTTTAACCGTATACAAGTGATGCGGTTGATTATTTGAGACCGTATTTTTTGTTGAAACGATCCACGCGTCCATCTGCTTGAGTGAACTTTTGACGTCCAGTGTAGAATGGGTGTGAGTCTGATGAAATTTCCACACGGATCAATGG
>ERZ1699254.551-NODE-551-length-13628-cov-9.245167_pt1 | contig 13628 bp, 9 predicted proteins | sample MGYA00581522_ERZ1699254 | MGnify/ENA primary metagenome ERZ1699254 (study PRJEB42319, sample SAMD00040329) | human oral metagenome | material: saliva | host: Homo sapiens | study: EMG produced TPA metagenomics assembly of PRJDB4115 data set (Metgenomic analysis of... | reverse complement strand
TTAACCAATTGGTTCGCAAACCGCGTAAATCAAAAGTAGAAAAATCTAAATCACCAGCTTTGAACGTTGGTTACAACAGTCATAAAAAAGTTCAAACAAACGTTTCTTCACCACAAAAACGTGGTGTAGCAACTCGTGTTGGAACTATGACACCTAAAAAACCTAACTCTGCCCTTCGTAAATTTGCTCGTGTACGTTTGAGCAACCTTATCGAAGTTACTGCCTACATCCCAGGTATCGGACACAACTTGCAAGAGCACAGCGTGGTGCTTCTTCGTGGTGGACGTGTAAAAGACCTTCCAGGGGTACGTTACCATATCGTCCGTGGTGCACTTGATACTGCAGGTGTTAACGATCGTAAACAAGGCCGTTCTAAATACGGTACTAAACGTCCAAAAGCATAAGGAAAGGGGATAAAGAGAAATGAGTCGTAAAAATAGAGCTCCAAAACGTGAAGTATTGCCAGATCCGCTTTACAATTCACAATTAGTTACTCGTCTTATCAACCGCGTTATGCTTGATGGTAAACGTGGTACAGCTGCTTCAATCGTTTACGGTGCTTTTGAGCAAATCAAAGAAGCTACTGGTAACGATGCACTTGAAGTATTTGAAACAGCTATGGAAAACATCATGCCTGTACTTGAAGTACGTGCACGTCGTGTTGGTGGATCTAACTACCAAGTCCCAGTTGAAGTTCGTCCAGAACGTCGTACAACACTTGGACTTCGTTGGTTGGTAACAATCGCTCGCCTTCGTGGTGAACACACAATGCAAGACCGTCTTGCAAAAGAAATCTTGGATGCTGCTAACAACACTGGTGCAGCAGTTAAGAAACGTGAAGACACTCACCGTATGGCTGAAGCTAACCGTGCCTTCGCACACTTCCGTTGGTAATAAAATGATACCAAGAGCGGTAAAGGCCCAAGGCAAAAATAGGAAACTGATGCAGTGTTCCGTGAACACAAATCAGTTTATCTTTTTTGCACCGGGCCTCGCTCGGGTTCAAATCAGTTAACTTGAGCTTTTAGCCCGAGTTCAACTCAACTTATCTATAAGTTGAAACCAACTAAACAAGATAAACACTGAGAACGGGTGGGTCCTGCCTATCCGTTTTTATTGAAATCGTGTTATAATAGAATAGAAATAAAAAATATAGGAGAAACAAACCTCATGGCACGCGAATTTTCACTTGAAAAAACTCGTAATATCGGTATCATGGCTCACGTCGATGCCGGTAAAACAACTACAACTGAGCGTATTCTTTACTACACTGGTAAAATCCACAAAATCGGTGAAACTCACGAAGGTGCGTCACAAATGGACTGGATGGAGCAAGAGCAAGAACGTGGTATCACTATCACATCTGCTGCGACAACAGCTCAATGGAACAACCACCGCGTAAACATCATCGACACACCAGGACACGTGGACTTCACAATCGAAGTACAACGTTCTCTTCGTGTATTGGACGGTGCGGTTACAGTTCTTGACTCACAATCAGGTGTTGAGCCTCAAACTGAAACAGTTTGGCGTCAAGCAACTGAGTACGGAGTTCCACGTATCGTATTTGCCAACAAAATGGACAAAATCGGTGCTGACTTCCTTTACTCAGTAAGCACACTTCACGATCGTCTTCAAGCGAACGCACACCCAATTCAATTGCCAATCGGTGCTGAAGATGACTTCCGTGGAATCATCGACTTGATCAAGATGAAGGCTGAAATCTATACTAACGACCTTGGTACAGATATCCTTGAAGAAGACATTCCAGCTGAATACCTTGACCAAGCTCAAGAATACCGTGAAAAATTGGTTGAAGCAGTTGCTGAAACTGATGAAGAATTGATGATGAAATACCTTGAAGGTGAAGAAATCACTAACGAAGAATTGAAAGCTGCTATCCGTAAAGCAACTATCAACGTTGAATTCTTCCCAGTATTGTGTGGTTCTGCCTTCAAGAACAAAGGTGTTCAATTGATGCTTGATGCGGTTATCGACTACCTTCCAAGCCCACTTGATATCCCAGCGATCAAAGGTATCAACCCAGATACAGAAGAAGAAGAAACTCGTCCAGCATCTGATGAAGAGCCATTTGCAGCTCTTGCCTTCAAGATCATGACTGACCCATTCGTAGGTCGTTTGACATTCTTCCGTGTTTACTCAGGTGTTCTTCAATCAGGTTCTTACGTATTGAACACTTCTAAAGGTAAACGTGAACGTATCGGACGTATCCTTCAAATGCACGCTAACAGCCGTCAAGAAATCGACACTGTTTACTCAGGTGATATCGCTGCTGCCGTTGGTTTGAAAGATACTACAACTGGTGACTCATTGACAGATGAAAAAGCTAAAATCATCCTTGAGTCAATCAACGTTCCAGAACCAGTTATCCAATTGATGGTTGAGCCAAAATCTAAAGCAGACCAAGACAAGATGGGTATCGCCCTTCAAAAATTGGCTGAAGAAGATCCAACATTCCGCGTTGAAACAAACGTTGAAACTGGTGAAACAGTTATCTCTGGTATGGGTGAGCTTCACCTTGACGTCCTTGTTGACCGTATGCGTCGTGAGTTCAAAGTTGAAGCGAACGTAGGTGCTCCTCAAGTATCTTACCGTGAAACATTCCGCGCTTCTACTCAAGCACGTGGATTCTTCAAACGTCAGTCTGGTGGTAAAGGTCAATTCGGTGATGTATGGATTGAATTTACTCCAAACGAAGAAGGTAAAGGATTCGAATTCGAAAACGCAATCGTCGGTGGTGTGGTTCCTCGTGAATTTATCCCAGCGGTTGAAAAAGGTTTGGTAGAATCTATGGCTAACGGTGTTCTTGCTGGTTACCCAATGGTTGACGTTAAAGCTAAGCTTTACGATGGTTCATACCACGATGTCGACTCATCTGAAACTGCCTTCAAGATCGCTGCATCTCTTGCACTTAAAGAAGCTGCTAAGACTGCACAACCAGCTATCCTTGAGCCAATGATGCTTGTAACAATCACTGTTCCAGAAGAAAACCTTGGTGATGTTATGGGTCACGTAACTGCTCGTCGTGGACGTGTAGATGGTATGGAAGCACACGGTAACAGCCAAATCGTTCGTGCTTACGTTCCACTTGCTGAAATGTTCGGTTACGCAACAGTTCTTCGTTCTGCATCTCAAGGACGTGGTACATTCATGATGGTATTTGACCACTATGAAGATGTACCTAAGTCAGTACAAGAAGAAATCATTAAGAAAAACAAAGGTGAAGACTAATCTGTCCTCACTCTAGAAGGAAGTCACTTAGTGGCTTCCTTTTGTCTTTAGAAAATACCTCTAAATATGGTAAAATAGTAGGAGAATAATGTGAGGAAAATGAATGTCAAACAGTTTTGAAATTTTGATGAATCAATTGGGGATACCTGTTGAAATGAGACAGGATCCTGCTTTATCACAGGCCGATATTGAGCGAGTTGTGGTTCATAAAATTAGTAAGGTATGGGAGTTTCATTTCGTATTTTCTAATATTTTACCGATTGAAATTTTTTTAGAATTAAAGAAAGGTTTGAGCGAGGAATTTTTTAAGACAGGCAATAAAGCTGTTTTCGAAATCAAGGCTCTATCTCAAGAATTTTCAAATCAACTCTTGCAGTCCTACTATAGAGAGGCTTTTTCTGAAGGGCCATGTGCTAGTCAAGGTTTTAAGTCCCTTTATCAACATTTGCAAGTTCGTGCGGAGGGGAACCAACTCTTTATTGAGGGCTCTGAGGCGATTGATAAAGAACACTTTAAGAAGAATCATCTTCCTAATTTAGCGAAACAACTTGAAAAGTTTGGCTTTCCAACTTTTAATTGTCAAGTCGAGAAAAATGATGTGCTGACACAAGAGCAGGAAGAGGCCTTTCATGCTGAAAATGAGCAGATTGTTCAAGCTGCTAATGAAGAAGCGCTTCGTGCTATGGAACAACTGGAACAGATGGCACCTCCTCCAGCTGAAGAGAAACCAGCCTTTGATTTTCAAGCTAAAAAAGCTGCAGCTAAACCGAAGTTGGATAAGGCAGAGATTACTCCTATGATTGAAGTGACGACTGAGGAAAATCGTCTGGTCTTTGAAGGGGTTGTTTTTGATGTGGAGCAAAAAGTGACCAGAACAGGACGTGTTTTGATCAACTTTAAAATGACGGACTACACTTCAAGTTTTTCTATGCAAAAGTGGGTTAAAAATGAGGAAGAGGCCCAGAAATTTGACCTCATCAAGAAGAATTCTTGGCTCCGAGTGCGTGGAAATGTGGAGATGAATAATTTCACACGCGATTTGACTATGAATGTGCAGGATGTGCAGGAAGTTGTTCACTATGAGCGGAAGGATTTGATGCCAGAAGGTGAGCGTCGGGTTGAGTTTCACGCTCATACTAACATGTCGACCATGGATGCTCTGCCAGAGGTTGAAGAAATCGTTGCGACAGCTGCTAAGTGGGGACACAAGGCGGTTTCTATCACGGACCATGGGAATGTCCAGTCCTTCCCACACGGCTATAAGGCGGCTAAGAAAGCGGGAATTCAGCTGATTTATGGAATGGAAGCCAATATCGTGGAGGACCGTGTCCCTATCGTCTATAACGAAGTGGAGATGGACTTGTCAGAAGCGACCTACGTGGTTTTTGACGTGGAAACGACAGGACTTTCAGCTATCTATAATGATTTGATTCAGGTTGCGGCATCTAAGATGTACAAGGGGAATGTTATTGCCGAATTTGATGAATTTATCAATCCAGGGCATCCCTTGTCAGCTTTTACAACTGAGTTGACTGGAATTACAGATGACCATGTCAAAAATGCCAAACCACTAGAACAAGTGCTACAGGAATTTCAAGAATTTTGCAAGGACACGGTCCTAGTTGCCCACAATGCCACCTTTGACGTTGGCTTTATGAATGCTAACTATGAGCGTCATGGTTTGCCAAAGATTAGTCAGCCAGTTATTGATACGCTGGAGTTTGCTAGAAACCTCTATCCTGAGTATAAACGTCATGGTTTGGGTCCTTTGACCAAGCGTTTTGGTGTGGCTTTGGAACATCACCATATGGCCAATTACGATGCGGAGGCTACTGGTCGTTTGCTTTTCATCTTTATCAAAGAGGTAGCAGAAAAACATGGTGTGACCAATCTAGCTAGACTCAACATTGATTTGATTAGTCCAGATTCTTATAAAAAAGCTCGGATCAAGCATGCGACTATTTATGTCAAGAATCAGGTAGGTTTAAAAAATATCTTTAAACTGGTTTCTTTGTCCAATACCAAGTACTTTGAAGGGGTACCACGGATTCCGAGAACGGTTCTAGATGCCCATCGGGAAGGTTTGATTTTAGGTTCAGCTTGCTCTGAAGGTGAAGTTTTTGATGCAGTCGTTTCCCAAGGTGTGGATGCGGCGGTTGAGGTGGCCAAGTATTATGACTTTATCGAGGTCATGCCACCAGCTATCTATGCTCCCTTGATTGCCAAGGAGCAGGTCAAGGATATGGAAGAACTCCAGACCATTATCAAAAGTTTGATAGAGGTGGGAGACCGCCTTGGCAAACCTGTTCTGGCTACGGGGAATGTCCACTATATCGAACCAGAAGAAGAGATTTACCGTGAAATTATCGTCCGTAGTTTGGGACAGGGGGCTATGATTAACCGCACTATCGGTCATGGAGAACATGCCCAACCAGCACCACTTCCAAAGGCTCATTTTAGAACGACTAATGAAATGTTGGATGAATTTGCATTCTTGGGAGAGGAACTGGCTCGTAAATTGGTTATTGAAAATACCAATGCCTTAGCAGAAATCTTTGAACCCGTTGAGGTTGTTAAGGGGGACTTGTACACGCCTTTCATCGATAAGGCTGAAGAAACGGTTGCTGAATTGACCTATAAGAAAGCTTTTGAAATTTATGGAAATCCGCTACCAGATATTGTTGATTTGCGAATTGAAAAGGAACTAACTTCTATTCTGGGGAATGGATTTGCTGTGATTTACCTGGCTTCCCAGATGCTGGTGCAACGTTCCAATGAACGGGGTTACTTGGTGGGTTCTCGTGGATCTGTCGGATCTAGTTTCGTTGCGACCATGATTGGGATTACAGAAGTCAATCCTCTCTCTCCTCACTATGTCTGTGGTCAGTGTCAGTACAGTGAGTTTATCACAGATGGTTCGTACGGTTCAGGATTTGATATGCCCAATAAGGACTGTCCAAACTGTGGTCACAAACTCAGCAAAAATGGGCAAGATATTCCTTTTGAAACCTTCCTTGGTTTTGATGGGGACAAGGTTCCCGATATTGACTTGAACTTCTCGGGAGAAGACCAGCCTAGCGCCCACTTGGATGTGCGTGATATCTTTGGTGAAGAATATGCCTTCCGTGCAGGAACGGTTGGTACGGTGGCTGCTAAGACTGCCTATGGATTTGTCAAGGGCTATGAGAGAGATTATGGCAAGTTTTATCGTGATGCAGAGGTGGAACGCCTCGCTCAAGGTGCAGCTGGTGTCAAGCGGACGACGGGACAACACCCGGGGGGGATCGTTGTTATTCCGAACTATATGGATGTCTACGATTTTACGCCTGTCCAATATCCAGCAGATGACGTGACGGCTGAATGGCAGACCACTCACTTTAACTTCCATGATATCGATGAGAACGTCCTAAAACTTGATGTACTGGGACATGATGATCCGACAATGATTCGGAAACTCCAAGACTTGTCTGGGATTGATCCTAATGAAATCCCTATGGATGACGAAGGTGTAATGGCCCTCTTTTCTGGGACGGCTGTGTTAGGGGTAACACCTGAGCAAATCGGAACGCCTACGGGCATGCTGGGGATTCCAGAGTTTGGAACCAACTTTGTTCGAGGGATGGTCGATGAAACCCATCCGACGACTTTTGCAGAATTGCTTCAGCTGTCTGGTTTGTCCCACGGTACCGATGTGTGGTTGGGAAATGCCCAAGATTTGATCAAGCAAGGAATAGCGGACCTATCGACTGTTATCGGTTGTCGGGATGACATCATGGTTTACCTCATGCATGCGGGTCTGGAGCCTAAGATGGCCTTTACCATCATGGAACGGGTACGTAAGGGCTTGTGGCTCAAGATTTCCGAAGAGGAGCGAAATGGCTATATCGAAGCCATGAAGGCCAATAAGGTGCCAGAGTGGTATATCGAGTCCTGTGGAAAAATTAAGTACATGTTCCCTAAAGCCCATGCGGCAGCCTACGTTATGATGGCCTTGCGTGTAGCCTACTTTAAAGTCCATCATCCGATTTATTATTACTGTGCTTACTTCTCAATCCGTGCTAAGGCTTTTGATATCAAGACCATGGGTGCGGGCTTGGATGCCATCAAGCGCAGAATGGAAGAAATCGCTGAAAAACGGAAGAACAATGAAGCTTCTAATGTGGAAATTGATCTCTATACAACTCTTGAGATTGTCAATGAGATGTGGGAGCGTGGCTTCAAGTTTGGAAAACTCGATCTCTACCGTAGTCAGGCGACAGAGTTCCTCATCGACGAGGACACCCTTATCCCGCCATTTGTAGCAATGGATGGTCTGGGAGAGAACGTTGCCAAGCAATTGGTTCGTGCTCGTCAAGAGGGAGAATTCCTCTCTAAAACAGAACTACGCAAGCGTGGTGGACTCTCATCAACCTTGGTTGAAAAGATGGATGAAATGGGGATTCTGGGCAATATGCCAGAGGATAACCAGCTCAGTTTGTTTGATGAGTTGTTTTAAGGTCTTGAAGGAAAAAAGATGAAACTAAGAATATTCGCGGAAGATAAACCGGCTGAGAAGGTATTTGAATATCAATTAGAACTTGCTGATCAGACAATTCTTCTATCGACAGCACTCTTGTCTGGTGCTATTGCTTTAGCAGGATTATTCTCTGCTTTGAAAGAAAAATAAAAATAGAAAAGAGAAAACAACATGGTTTTACCAAATTTTAAAGAAAATCTAGAAAAATATGCGAAATTGTTGGTTGCGAACGGAATTAATGTGCAACCTGGTCACACTTTGGCTCTCTCTATCGATGTGGAGCAACGTGAGTTGGCTCACTTAATTGTCAAAGAAGCTTATGCCTTGGGTGCGCATGAGGTTATTGTTCAGTGGACAGATGATGTGATTAACCGTGAGAAATTCCTCCATGCGCCGATGGAGCGTCTGGACAATGTGCCAGAATACAAGATTGCTGAGATGAACTATCTCTTGGAGAACAAAGCTAGCCGTCTTGGAGTTCGTTCATCTGATCCAGGTGCCTTAAACGGAGTGGATGCTGACAAGCTATCAGCTTCTGCTAAAGCTATGGGACTTGCCATGAAGCCAATGCGTATCGCAACTCAATCTAACAAGGTTAGCTGGACTGTAGCAGCCGCTGCTGGACTTGAGTGGGCTAAGAAAGTCTTCCCAAATGCTACGAACGATGAAGAAGCAGTCGATCTCCTTTGGGACCAAATTTTCAAAACTTGCCGTGTCTATGAAGAAGATCCTGTTAAGGCTTGGGAAGAGCATGCGGCTATCCTCAAGAGCAAGGCCGATATGCTTAATAAAGAACAATTTTCAGCTCTTCACTACACAGCGCCAGGGACCGATTTGACCCTTGGCTTGCCGAAGAACCACGTTTGGGAATCAGCTGGTGCTATCAATGCCCAGGGCGAAGGCTTCTTGCCAAATATGCCAACTGAAGAAGTATTCACAGCTCCTGACTTCCGTCGAGCAGATGGCTACGTAACTTCTACAAAACCACTTAACTACAACGGAAACATTATTGAAGGGATTAAAGTGACCTTTGAAAATGGACAAATCGTAGATATCACTGCTGAGAAGGGTGATCAGGTCATGAAAGACCTTGTCTTTGAAAATGCGGGTGCGCGTGCCTTGGGTGAATGTGCCTTGGTACCAAATCCAAGCCCAATTTCTCAGTCAGGCATTACCTTCTTTAATACCCTTTTCGATGAGAATGCGTCAAATCACTTGGCTATCGGTGCAGCCTATGCGACTAGCGTAGTTGGTGGAGCGGAGATGAGCGAAGAGGAGCTTGAAGCCGTGGGGCTTAACCGTTCAGATGTTCACGTAGACTTTATGATTGGTTCTAACCAAATGGATATCGATGGTATCCGTGAGGATGGGACACGTGTACCACTCTTCCGTAACGGAGATTGGGCACATTAAGGAGATAATATGTTAGGAAGTATGTTCGTTGGTCTCCTAGTTGGATTTTTAGCAGGTACTCTGACCAATCGTGGAGAGCGAATGGGATGTTTTGGAAAAATGTTTCTAGGCTGGATTGGTGCCTTTATAGGCCACTTGCTTTTTGGGACTTGGGGACCGATAATAGCAGGAACCGCCATTATTCCGGCAGTACTAGGTTCCATGATTGTCTTAGCGATTTTCTGGAGACGAGGAAGTTAATTTCTTAAATCTGATACTCAATGAAAATCAAAGAGTAAATTAGGAAACTAGCCGCAGGTTGCTCAAAACACTGTTTTGAGGTTGCAGATAGAACTGGCGAAGTCAGTAACATATATACGGCAAGGCGACGTTGACGCGGTTTGAAGAGATTTTTGAAGAGTATGAAACGAAAAGGAGGTTGGTCATTGTACCAGCCTCCTTTTGAGTATGATATAATAGTTCTATGAGATTAGATAAATTTTTAGTTGCCTGCGCTGTGGGGAGCCGGACTGAGGTCAAAAACTTGCTCAAGGCTGGGCGCGTGACGGTAAATGGTAAAAAAGAAAAATCAGCTAAACTACAGATTAACGAAGAAAGAGACCAGATTCATTTTGATGGTCAAAAACTAGAGTATGAAGAGTTTGTCTATTACATGATGAACAAGCCCCAAGGTGTTATTTCAGCGACTGAGGATCTCAAGCACAGAACCGTTCTGGATTTGTTGGATGACTTGGCGCGTAGTAAGGAAGTTTTCCCAGTAGGGCGCTTGGATATCGATACGCATGGTCTTTTGCTCTTGACTAATGACGGCCAGCTTGCCCATGCTCTTCTTTCGCCCAAGCGTCATGTGGACAAGACTTATCTGGCTCAGGTCAAGGGAATGATGATCCAAGAAGATGTGGAGACATTTGCTGAGGGTATTCCTCTCAAAGACTTTACCTGTCAACCTGCTAAACTGGAGCTTGTGTCTGTAGATACAGAAAAGAATCAAAGCCAAATCCGTGTGACTATTGCAGAAGGGAAGTTTCATCAGGTCAAGCGTATGGTGGCCTACTGTGGCAAGGAAGTAGTGGACCTACAGCGTTTGACTATGGGAACTTTAGTTTTAGATGAGAACTTGCAGCGAGGAGAATGGCGCCGCTTGACCAAGGAGGAATTGGAAAATCTTCTTGCTAGTATTGCTTAATCTGCTTTATATTCGAAAAAGGGGAGGGACAATGTCCTTGCCTTTTATGTTTTTCAGTTGCTTCCTTTGTGAAAAGAGTTATAATAGACTGTAGAATAAAAGGAGGAATCTATGAACGCGATTCAAGAATCATTTACTGATAAACTATTTGCCAATTATGAAGCAAATGTCAAATACCAAGCTATCGAAAATGCTGCTAGCCATAACGGTATTTTTGCAGCCCTGGAGCGTCGTCAAAGCCATGTCGACAACACACCAGTTTTCTCACTTGATTTGACAAAGGATAAGGTTACTAACCAGAAAGCTTCTGGTAGATGCTGGATGTTTGCGGCCCTCAACACTTTCCGCCACAAACTCATCTCTCAATACAAACTTGAAAACTTTGAATTGTCACAAGCCCACACCTTCTTCTGGGACAAGTATGAAAAATCTAACTGGTTCTTGGAGCAAGTCATTGCGACTGCTGACCAAGAATTGACAAGCCGCAAGGTTAGCTTCCTACTCCAAACTCCACAACAAGATGGTGGTCAGTGGGATATGGTAGTTTCTCTCTTTGAGAAATACGGTGTCGTTCCTAAGTCTGTTTATCCAGAGTCTGTTTCATCTAGTAGCAGCCGTGAGCTCAATGCAATCCTTAACAAATTGCTTCGTCAAGATGCTCAAATCTTGCGTGACCTCTTGGCTTCTGGCGCTGACCAAGCGACTGTTCAAGCTAAGAAAGAAGACCTCTTACAAGAAATCTTTAATTTCCTTGCCATGTCACTAGGTCTCCCACCACGTCAATTTGACTTTGCTTATCGCGATAAGGATAACAACTACCAAAGTGAAAAAGGCATCACGCCACAAGAATTTTACAAGAAATATGTTGACCTTCCACTAGAAGACTATGTTTCTGTGATCAATGCTCCAACTGCTGATAAACCTTACGGTAGATCTTACACAGTTGAGATGTTGGGAAATGTTGTTGGTAGCCGTGCAGTTCGCTACATCAACGTACCGATGGAACGCTTGAAAGAATTGGCCATTGCCCAAATGCAAACAGGAGAAACTGTCTGGTTTGGTTCAGATGTCGGCCAGCTCAGCAACCGTAAAGCAGGAATCCTTGCGACAGATGTTTATGACTTTGAATCAAGTATGGACATTCAACTCACTCAAGACAAGGCAGGACGTTTGGACTACAGCGAAAGCTTGATGACCCACGCTATGGTCTTGACAGGTGTTGATTTGGATGAAAATGGTAAATCAACTAAGTGGAAAGTTGAAAATTCATGGGGAGACAAGGTCGGTACAGATGGTTACTTTGTTGCCTCAGATGCTTGGATGGACGAATACACTTACCAAATCGTTGTTCGTAAAGAATTGCTGACAGCAGAAGAACAAGCTGCTTATGAAGCAGAACCAATCGTGCTTGCACCATGGGATCCAATGGGTGCCTTGGCAGAATAATTGAAAATAAAAAAGAATCAGGTGATAAACCTGATTCTTTTTTTGTTTGTACATTCTCGCCGAGATTACATGATACCGAAGAAACGAGCTGCGATACCAACTGCAAAGAGGGCAAGGATGATTGTGATTGGAGATACTTTTTTCTTAAGCAACCACATGCAAAGGAAAGTAAGGAGAAGTCCCATCAATCCTGGAATCAATGAGTTCAACTGACCTTGAAGCGTTTGTGGTTGAACGCTATCCAAACTCAAACCACTAAGTGCTTGACCAAGAATACCCTTCAATTCTCCACCTGTAACAGCGCCTTCTGGGAAGTTGATGTAAGCACCTTCTGCCAATTGTTTACCTGGAAGATTGACAGTGAAGTTGATAGAAACCCAACGTTGTACAAGAACGGCAAGGATGAACATACCAAGGATAGAAGCCCCTTTAGTGATGTCTTTCAAGATACCACCAGACATGTCTTTAGTGATTTCAGATCCAGCCTTGTAACCAAACTCTTGTGTGTACCATAGGAAAGACATACGAATTGCATTCCATCCAAAGAAGAAGAGAAGTGGACCAACGATGTTACCAGTTGCAGCAAGTGATGCACCAAGGGCACCAAGGATAGGACGTACTGTAAACCAGAAGACTGGGTCACCGATACCAGCAAGAGGTCCCATCATACCGATTTTAACACCTTGGATAGCAGCGTCATCGATTTCAGTACCGTTTGCACGTTCTTCTTCAAGTGCAAGAGTAACCCCCATGATTGGAGCAGCTACGTATGGGTGAGTGTTGAAGAACTCAAGGTGACGCTCAAGAGCAGCAGCTTGGTCTTCTTTAGTAGTGTAAAGTTTCTTGATAGCTGGGATCAATGAGTAAGCCCAACCCAAGTTTTGCATACGTTCGTAGTTCCATGAACCTTGAAGGAATTGTGAACGCCACCAAACTTTTTGGCGATCTGATTTTGATAATTGAATTTTTTCAGCCATGATTGTTCCCCTTTCTAGTAGTCTTCTAGGATATCACCGATTGGATCGTTAGAAGTTGCAGCTCCTCCGCCACCGTTTCCACCTTGTTTAGAAAGGTTGAGGTAGATGAAGGCAAGGGCAACACCGATGACACCAAGGGCAATCAAAGTCAATTGAGAGATTGCTGCAAGAGCAAAACCGATAGCGAAGAATGGCCATACTTCACGAGTAGCCATCATGTTGATAACCAAAGCGTAACCAACGGCAACGACCATGGCACCACCGACAGCCATACCACCTTTAAGCCATTCTGGCATAAGTTCCAATACTCCTTGAACTGCTTCAGTTGGCATTGCAAGCAAGAGTGCAGCTGGGATAGCAATACGTAGACCTTGAAGAGCAAGGGCAAAGTAGTGAGCGCGTTCAACAGCTGCAATGTTTCCTTCTTTAGCAGCAGCATCTGCAGTGTGAACCAAACCAACTGAGATTGTACGAACGATCATAGTCAAGAAAAGTCCAGCTACGGCAAGAGGGATTGCAGTTGCAGTTGCGACTGCGATACCTTCAGTAGTAAAGTTACCACCTTTGATCATGATAATTGCAGCAGCAACAGAAGCAAGAGCCGCGTCAGGAGCTACGGCAGCTCCGATGTTAGCCCAACCAAGGGCGATCATTTGAAGTGATCCACCAAGCATAACCCCTGCTTCGAGGTTACCAGTTACAAGACCGATAAGGGTACATGCTACGATTGGTTGATGGAATTGGAATTGGTCGAGGATACCTTCAAGACCTGCGAAGAAGGCAACAACTACAACCAAGATAGCAGAAATGATTGAAATATCTGACATGGTTTTATTCC
>ERZ1699254.550-NODE-550-length-13635-cov-4.817516_pt1 | contig 13635 bp, 14 predicted proteins | sample MGYA00581522_ERZ1699254 | MGnify/ENA primary metagenome ERZ1699254 (study PRJEB42319, sample SAMD00040329) | human oral metagenome | material: saliva | host: Homo sapiens | study: EMG produced TPA metagenomics assembly of PRJDB4115 data set (Metgenomic analysis of... | reverse complement strand
AACCACCTTCGGCACCTGAGATAGAAGCATTGTTCGCAATGACGAGACCAAAAGCACCCGCAGCAAATAAGAAGTCTAGTTGTTGTTCATGAGTTAGACCCAACTTTTGAATAGCAGCTGTGAGGACAGCGGGAAGACAACCGGCACTACCAGCAGTAGGAGTTGCACAGACCAATCCCATTTTGGCATTGTGTTCATTAACGGCGATAGCGTTACGGGCTGCAGACAAGACAGTGAAGTCAGACAGCGTCTTTCCTTTTTTGATGTAGTGGTCGAGCTTTGCAGCATCACCACCTGTCAAACCGCTACGAGATTTCTTTTCACTAAGGCCAAGTTCAACAGAAGCCTTCATAACCTCAAGGTTGCGTTCCATGAGGAGGAGAACTTCTTCGCGTTCTCGACCGGTTAGCTCAAACTCGGTCGTAATCATGAGATCAGCAACATTTCCTAGAAAATCAAGTTCGGCTTGTTCGACTAATTCTTTGATAGAGTAAAACATATTTTCTCCTATTGAAAGAAATTGACATTATGCAGATGAGGAATTTTACGAATCTCTTCGATAGATTCTTCACAGTTGCGGCTATCAACTTCGATAATCATAATGGCTTTCTCCCCGGCCTTTTCTCGGGTCACATTCATTTGGGCGATGTTAATGTCAAAGCGTGATAGGGCCTCTGTCACATGAGCAATCATACCTGGGACATCCTGATGAACGATGATAATAGTAGGTGTATTCATGTTGAGGGATACCGCAAAACCATTGAGTTCTGTCACCTGGATATTTCCTCCACCGATTGAAATTCCGGTAACACTGATAGTTTTGCGCTCATTTTTCACTGTGATTTTCGTGGTGTTTGGGTGGGGAGCATTACTATCCTTTTGGATGGTCCATACGATTTTAATGCCACGCTTATGAGCAATTTCTAAACTATTTGGAATTTCAGGGTCATCTGTATCCATGCCTAAAATCCCAGCGACGAGGGCAAGGTCTGTCCCATGTCCACGATAGGTTTTTGCAAAAGAATTAAAAAGCTGGAACTCTACTTCAGTAGGAGTGTCGTCAAAGATTGATGAAACGATTTTTCCGATACGAACAGCTCCTGCTGTATGACTACTAGATGGACCAATCATAACTGGACCAATGATATCAAAGACAGATTGAAAACGAAGTGATTGCATCTGTTTCCCCTTAAAAAGATTCTTACTTCTATTATATCAAAGATTAGTTTCAAGTGCTTAATTCCGTTCTGAAATCTCAAAAAATGCCAAAAAGCCTTTAATAACGAGGCTTTTGTAACAAAAAAGGCTATTTCTAGGTAAATAAATCACAGTTCTGTAACATTTCTACACAAAATCGTTAACAAATAGTAATAATAGAAGGGTATCATGGTAGTATAAGAAAGAAGGAGAAACTTTTTTAAATGAAATCAAACATTAAAACTAAATTTGCGGGATTAGCAGTAGTACTTGCTTTCCTAGCACCATCATTAACTTTTGCACAAGAATCAAAAACTTACACAGTCAAAGCTGGAGATACTCTCTCAGAAATTGCTGAAACTCACAACACAACAGTTGAAAAATTGGCTAAATTGAACAACATTAAAAACATTCACCTCATCTATGTTGACCAAGTATTGGTTATCGACGGTGAAGCTCCAGCTGCTTCAACTACAACAGAAGCTCCTGTAGCAGAAGTCAAAGAAACTCCAGCAGTTTCTGAGACTGTTGTAGAAGAAACTACATATGAGGCTACTTACAAACCTGCAGCGCCTGTAGTTGAAGAAAGCTATTCAGCTCCAGCTTCAACTGTAAGTGGTTCAGAAGCAGAAGCTAAAGAATGGATCGCCCAAAAAGAATCAGGCGGTAGCTATACAGCTACAAACGGACGTTACATCGGACGTTACCAATTGACAGATTCATACTTGAACGGTGACTATTCAGCAGAAAACCAAGAACGTGTAGCTGACGCTTATGTAGCAGGACGCTATGGTTCATGGACTGAAGCTAAGAACTTCTGGCTTAACAACGGTTGGTACTAAAAAATAAAAAAAGAGCCTTGAATGGCTCTTTTTGTGTACCTTTTAATGAGAGACAATTTTTAAGTAATAGTGACGGAAGATTTGTTCAGGTTGATGATTTTACAGAATTTTTCCACCCGAATTAGTAAGTTAAACTGTTTAAATCGCGAATTCTAGTTTAATTATTATGTCTATTAGCCTCTGTCTGAGAACCGGAAGAATTAGAAGATTGATCTCGTGTATCAACGCCATGGTTCCCTTCGCTGCCAGCACTATCAGATGAATATTGCTCAGCTGCAGGTGTTTGAGAATTATTTATGCTTTCATATGATTCAGTGTAGGTTGGACTGTAGTTGCTATCTTCTGAATTGTAGGATTCTACTACCTGAGTCTTATTAGCTGTTTCTGTTTCGTTTTGGTTAGATTTTTGTTCTTCTTTTTTAGTCAAGAATTCAACTTGTTTTTGGAATTTAGAGATCAGTTCTTGAATTGGTTTTATTTTTTCTTCAATGGAAGTTTGTTCGTTAGTAGAGTTAATATCTTTAATGATTTCTAGTATTTTTTGTAAAGAAGTGATGGTCGTTTCAAGTTTTTGTTTATCTTGAAACTGGCTATCAGAGTCCTTTATATCTAATTTTAAAGCTTTTTCAGTATAATGCTTTGTGACTTTATCGGCAGTAGAAGTAAGAAAGTCTGTTAGTGTCTTTTTACCCGCATCAGTGGTTGGTTTCAATTCCTGAATCTTTTTCCAATCATCTATTATGCTTTCAGAATCGATGTTGAAGTCTTTAATGGCATTTTTTACTTGTTCAACATCTTGTTGATTTTTTTGTTGTTTGATGAGAGCAACGTTCCCTCTCTCTGCTTGGATTTTTTCTTGATGGAGGACTAAGCCTGTCAAAAGTCCAATACCTGCAATAAGTGTAATAATAAAAATAGTATTTTTTGATTTTAGTATATCTTTGTAGTTGTTCACAATAGTTCTACGCACGTGGATAAAGGTATATGTATGGAATCATGTGCGCATTCCTCCTCATTACAGTATATCATTTTTAGTTGATTTTAAAAATAAATTTTTAAAGTGAATAGAGGTTTAGGCATGAATTACTTTTTTGAGTTCTTAATTTTATGTATTTACAGAAGAGATTGCTAGATTTGTCTCCATCTTCCTTGTCATCTTTTTTAAAGCATGCTATAATGAATCTTGCTCAAGCGACCTTCAATCGTTGAAGCACACACGACCTTCAATCGTGAATAAACGAATAGATGGGAGACTTACCATGAGTGATAACTCTAAAACACGTGTTGTCGTGGGGATGAGTGGTGGTGTTGATTCGTCGGTGACGGCTCTCTTGCTCAAGGAGCAGGGCTACGATGTGATCGGCATCTTCATGAAGAACTGGGATGACACAGATGAAAACGGCGTCTGTACAGCGACCGAGGATTACAAGGATGTGGCTGCGGTGGCAGACCAACTTGGCATTCCTTACTACTCTGTCAATTTTGAAAAAGAGTACTGGGACCGCGTTTTTGAGTATTTCCTAGCGGAATACCGTGCAGGACGCACGCCAAATCCAGACGTTATGTGTAACAAGGAAATTAAGTTCAAGGCCTTTTTGGACTATGCCATGACCTTGGGTGCAGACTATGTAGCGACGGGGCATTATGCTCGAGTAGCGCGTGATGAGGATGGCACTGTTCACATGCTTCGTGGCGTGGACAATGGCAAGGACCAGACCTATTTCCTCAGCCAACTTTCGCAAGAACAACTCCAAAAAACCATGTTCCCACTAGGACATTTGGAAAAATCTGAAGTACGAAAAATAGCTGAAGAAGCAGGACTTGCGACTGCTAAGAAGAAAGACTCGACAGGGATTTGCTTTATCGGAGAAAAGAACTTTAAAGAATTTCTCAGCAACTACCTACCAGCCCAGCCTGGTCGCATGATGACTGTAGATGGTCGCGATATGGGCGAGCATGCAGGACTGATGTATTATACGATCGGTCAGCGTGGAGGACTTGGTATCGGTGGTCAACACGGTGGGGATAATGCCCCTTGGTTCGTTGTTGGAAAGGACTTGAGCCAAAATATCCTCTATGTAGGACAAGGTTTCTATCATGAAGCGCTCATGTCAACCAGTTTAGAGGCTAGTCAAGTCCACTTTACTCGTGACATGCCAGAGGAATTTACGCTCGAATGTACGGCTAAATTCCGCTACCGTCAGCCAGACTCGAAGGTGACTGTACATGTCAAAGGAGACAAGGCAGAGGTCATTTTTGCAGAACCACAACGCGCCATTACACCAGGACAGGCAGTTGTCTTTTACGATGGTGAAGAATGTCTCGGTGGTGGTTTGATTGACAATGCCTACCGTGATGGCAAGGTTTGTCAGTACATTTAGATTGACAAATTTTCTCAATTTGCTACAATAATAAAAGCAATAGAAATGATGGTCAAAGCTCATGGATGTTGCAGGCTTTTTTGTCCTGCACTTCTTACGAGTTTTGACTGTTTTTGTGTCGTTTAAAGGAAAGGACAAAAATGACTCAACAAGACTTTCGGACAAAGGTGGGAAACACTGTTTTTGGTGTTCGGGCAACAGCCTTGATTCTCCAAAATCATAAGCTCCTAGTCACCAAAGATAAGGACCAGTATTACACCATCGGCGGTGCTATTCAAGTCAACGAAAGAACGGAAGATGCGGTAGTCCGTGAGGTGAGGGAAGAACTGGGTGTCAAAGCTCAAGCTGGACAACTAGCTTTCGTGGTTGAAAATCGTTTTGAAGAAGACGGTGTTCACTATCACAATATCGAGTTTCATTATTTAGTAGACTTGCTTGAAGATGCTCCATTGACCATGCAGGAAGACGAAAAAATGCAGCCTTGTGAGTGGATTGACTTGGACAAGCTTGAGGATATTCGGCTGGTTCCAGCCTTTTTAAAGACAGCCCTGCCTGATTGGAACGGACAACTAAGACACATTCATCTTGAGGAATAGGAGAGAAAATGACTTATAATTTTACAGAAGAATACGATATTATTGTAATTGGTGCGGGACATGCTGGGGTAGAAGCCTCTCTAGCTGCTAGCCGTATGGGTTGTAAGGTCTTGCTTGCGACTATCAACATCGAAATGTTGGCTTTCATGCCTTGTAATCCTTCTATCGGTGGCTCTGCCAAGGGAATTGTTGTGCGTGAGGTAGATGCCCTGGGCGGCGAAATGGCCAAGACTATTGATAAAAGCTATATCCAGATGAAGATGCTCAACACTGGGAAAGGACCTGCTGTTCGTGCTCTTCGTGCGCAGGCTGACAAGGAACTTTACTCTAAGGAAATGCGCAAAACGGTTGAAAATCAAGAAAATCTCACCCTTCGTCAAACCATGATTGATGAGATTTTGGTGGAAGATGGTAAGGTTGTCGGTGTTCGTACAGCGACCCATCAAGAGTATGCTGCAAAGGCTGTTATTGTGACTACAGGGACAGCCCTCCGTGGGGAAATCATCATCGGAGACCTCAAGTACTCGTCAGGTCCAAACCACAGCTTAGCTTCGATTAACCTAGCTGACAATCTCAAGGAATTGGGCCTCGAGATCGGTCGTTTCAAGACAGGAACACCTCCACGTGTCAAGGCTTCCTCTATCAACTATGATGTGACAGAAATCCAGCCAGGAGATGAAACACCAAATCACTTTTCTTATACTTCACGTGATGAGGATTATGTAAAGGACCAAGTACCATGTTGGTTGACTTATACCAATGGTACCAGTCATGAAATTATCCAAAACAATCTCCACCGTGCGCTGAAGCTGCAGGTGTTTCTGCCCTTGCTATGCATGGTCGTACCCGTGAGCAAATGTATACTGGTCACGCTGACCTCGAAACTCTTCACAAGGTTGCACAAGCTCTGACTAAGATTCCATTTATTGCTAATGGTGACATCCGCACTGTCCAAGATGCCAAACAACGCATTGAAGAAGTCGGTGCTGATGCCATTATGATTGGACGCGCAGCTATGGGAAATCCTTACCTCTTCAATCAAATCAATCACTACTTTGAAACAGGGGAAATTCTTCCCGATTTAACCTTCGAAGACAAGATGAAAATCGCTTACGAGCACTTGAAACGCTTGATTGATCTCAAGGGAGAAAAGGTTGCGGTCCGTGAATTCCGTGGACTAGCTCCTCACTATCTCCGTGGAACATCTGGAGCCGCTAAACTTCGTGGCGCTATTTCACAAGCAAGTACTCTAGCAGAGATTGAAGCACTATTGCAGTTAGATAAAGCATAATCTTCTATCTCACAAAAAAGGCAAAGCTCAAAAAGAGCCTTGCCTTTTTATATATTTTCATCTTGCAAATCTAGTTGCTTCACTCTAGCTATATAGTAGGACATAATCAAAAACAAATTGAAGCTGACAATCCAAATAGACCATTCATGGAAAAAATGCATCGATACAGCCAAACTAATTGCCCCCACTACGAAACTACCGACAACGATCCCATAGTTCAAAGCTTGGCGACGATATTCTTGAACATCTCCTTCTCCTCTAACGATGCGATACAAAGCAGTCAACATCTTTCGGTAATTTCCAGAGGTCATAAAAATGACATAGGGATGATCTTCAATCAAACTACCCGTAAATGTTAGCATCATCATGCCTGTTCCAAAAGCAATAAAAGGTACTTCTAGTAAAGGAAATCGAGAAAAGAAGGGCAAAAGAAGAGTTCCAATAAATAAGGGAAGCAGCATCTTAACCCGCCAATAGGCTGTTTTGCGATATTCTTTCATGTGTAATGCAAACAGAAATCCTAGGGAAAAGAAAATAATGGAGCAGAATCGCAACATGATATTGATGACATGTGAATCGTGCCAATCTGATATCAGTAGGAGAATATTCCCTGTCTGTGTCGCCACCAAACTATGGTACTGAATGTGACAGAACACATCCAAAGAACCACCGATAAAGCCAAGAAACACTCCCATGAGTCGTGTATTTTGAGGTAAAATTAATTTATCCGCCATTAGTTTATCACTCATTCCCTTTTGATTCATTTATTATACCACTTCTATTAGAGAAATTAAGTGAAAAACAGTTGAACTACTCTTTTATAAATCTAAGTCTAGACAAGATTTGAGACAGCTTTTTATGGTTGAATCAGAACAACACTAGATACCGTACCATCTGCCCCTGTTGTAATTTGGATGACTTTTCCACCACCTACTTCAGCATTGTATTTCCCATCATCAAGAGTATAAGAATAGCTTTGGATAGAATAGTTTTCTTTCTTACCATCAGCAGATTCTACTGTAAATTGGCCACCTGATGAAACAGTGATAGTTTCACCATTAGCGCCCTTCCAATTTCCAGCTGCAGCCGAAAAATCTTTATCCACCATAGTCAAGACTCCTTTATAACGTTTGTTATGTTCTGCCTGCTTGTCTTGAAGTTTGCGATCAGTTGCTGGATCATAAGTTGACTGATTCGGTTTTGCTTGTGTTCCTTGTTGATTGGATGGGGATTGAGAAGGGGCTTGCTTAGCAGAAGATTTTTGATTCCGCTTTGTTTCTGGCGCTGTTGTTGCTTGCGATTGATTAGCAGTAGACCTTGACTGATCAGAAGATGATGACTTAGTGTTTTCTGAAGTAGTGGTGCTTGTTGAAGTTTGAGATTTACTATCTTTGTTAGAAGAGCTTGTCTTTGAACTTGATGTCGTTTGTGTTGTCTTGTTAGCATTGTCATTTTTAGCTTCTTCTTTTTTATTTCCGCATGCTCCTAAAAGCAAAGTCGAAGCCAATACGGCAACTGCTAGTAAACGAATGGATTGTTTTGTTTTCATAATATTTACCTCCTGTAATCTTTTTGAAATGTTGCGAAACATTTTTGTAATGTTTGTTCTGATTTTTGTCAACTATTTATCTAAAATTTTTTAGAATTATTTTTTAGTACATTTTTCCTACTCCTTCCATATCTTTTATTCGTAAAAAATTTAAAAAAGAAAGATTCTTCCTACTGAAATGCTATGTTTTAAAAGTGTAATCGCTTGCATTTTTTTCTTGAAGGGCTATAATAAAATTGAAATAGGATATTGGAGGTGTAGGCCTATGTCAAGCAAATATTACAAATATCTTCCTTGGATGATCATTGGTGCATTCTCTTCTTATGGGGTTGCTACTCATTACGCTCAAACAACATTTGATTTGTTCTATTTAACTGCCATTTTCATGATTGTCTATGTGTCTCTAATGTACTTACACGAACATTATTTGAAATACAAATACAAAGATTTATTCATTCGTTTTATGAGTAATCCTAAAAAAGATAAACATCCTTAAACAGAAAATAACAACAATAAGAGGCCGGGAAGAATCTCGACCTCACTTTTTTATTTTAATCGATAAATGGTAATGACTTCCTTCTGAGGAATCCGTTTAAAACCAACTTCCTCTAAGCTATCTCCATATTTCTCTAAGAAACTATCACTTGTACAGGATTTCTCTGGACATAGAGTCTCAATGAGAGCTAGGCCGTCATCCACTGTAAACTCATCCTCTAGTAGGTAAAGGAAACGAGGGTCATAGTCGATAGCTTTTTGAATTTTCCTGATAGATTCTTGAATAATGGATAAGTGGTCAAATGCAAAGTCCTTCTCTTCCAGTTCTCTTCCATCCAAACAACACTTACCTGTGTGAAAATTAACATCTACAAGAACGACTTCTTTTGCATCGTCTCCAGCCTTAGCTAGATCAATTGCTCGGCTAGGTAGGTAAACCAAGTGGGCAATGGTAACTGTCCAACCCCTGGGATCACGACCAGGAGTAGATACTGTCACTAGCTGCTCAATCTTTTCCAGTGGAAGCTCAAGATTGATTTCTTCTTTCACTTCACGCTGGCAAGCATGGGCAGCATCTTCACCCTTATCCATGAATCCGCCAACTAGCGCTAAACAATTTTGAAAAGGATGTGCCTTACGACGAATCAGAAAGAGTTTCATTTTCCCTTCTACAAAGCAATAGGCTACCATGTCCACAGTCACACTTGGCTTTTCATACTGAGGGAGTTCTTGCTGGTGATACCACTCAAGAAACTCCTCCTGGCTTGCATGAACTTCAAAATACTCTTTTTCTGTCATCCCGGTTGGAATTTTCTGATTCATCATCTTCTACTTCCTTTCTGCATTGATGGCAATGAAGGGTTTCTCTCTACTGTAACTGGAGTATCCTAGTTCTTGTTTTTATACAATGTCAAACTTCAATTGACCAGCTTTGACGCCAATCTTCAGTGTCTTACCTTCTTTCAGTTCACCTGTAAGAAGGAGTTCTGCTAGTTTGTCTTCTACTTCTGTTTGCAGAGTTCTGCGCAGTGGACGAGCCCCCATCTCTGGATCATAGCCTTGCTGAGCTAGAAGCTTCAGGGCAGATGCTTGGAGTTTCAAGTCAATTCCTTTTTCTGCCAGGCTTGCAATCAGTGGTTTGACCATAATCTTAACCACTTCCTGCATATCTTGACTTGACAAGCTATGGAAGACCACTTTTTCATCAATACGGTTGATGAACTCTGGACGATATGTCTTTTTCAACTCTTCAAACATTCGTTTTTCCATATTTTCCTGATCAAAACGAATATCCTTAGCTCCAAAACCGACTGTCTTGTCATCACGAAGAGCTGTCGCACCAAGGTTCGACGTCATGATAATGATGGTATTTGAAAAATCAACCTTACGGCCTTTACTGTCCGTCAAGACACCATCATCCAAGACCTGCAAGAGAACATTAAAGATATCTGGGTGAGCCTTTTCTACCTCGTCAAAAAGCAAGACTGAATATGGTTTATTGCGGACCTTCTCAGTCAACTCTCCACCTTCTTCATAGCCTACATAACCTGGAGGAGCTCCGTTGAGACGGCTAGCTGCAAATTTCTCCATGTACTCACTCATATCAAAGCGGATAAGGGCAGATTCGTCATCAAAGAGGACTTCTGCCAAAGCCTTAGCCAATTCAGTTTTACCAACACCAGTTGGTCCTAAGAACATAAAGGATCCAATTGGACGTTTGTTATTGCGAATACCTGATTGATTTCGGCGAATGGCACGACTGATACTAGATACTGCTTGTTCTTGCTCAATCACACGCTTGTGGAGTTCAGCTTCAAGATTGAGATACTTCTTAGCATCTGTTTGCGTCAATTTTTGAACTGGAATGCCTGACAAGCGACTCAAGGTTGTCAAAATATCAGATTCTTTTACGACATCTTTGTAAACAGGGGTTACCTGCTCTTTTGAAATGAGCTGCGCTGCTTGCTTCCATTTGCCATCCATCAAGGCCTTGTCAGCTGCTGTTAAACCTGACTCATCTGATTTCACATGTTTCGATTTGTTTTGGACTGTCGCTGCTGCTTCATCCAAAAGGTCAATCGCTGAGTCTGGCAAGTGACGGCTTGTCAAATAGCGATGCGCCATTTTAACAGCTGTTTCTACAGCATCGTCTGTAATTTGGACATGGTGGTGCTTCTCATAAGTTGCTTTCAAGCCCTGTAAGATAGCCATACTGTCAGCCACGCTCGGCTCCTCAATCATCACTTTTGCAAAGCGACGAGAAAGGGCTGCGTCTTTTTCGATGTGTTTTTGGTATTCTTCCTGAGTGGTGGCACCAACCGTTCTCAAAGTTCCACGCGCCAAGGCTGGCTTCAAGATATTGGCTGCATCCAAGGTCGAATCAATCCCGCTCCCTGAACCCATGATGGTATGGAGCTCATCTATAAAGAGAATAACCTGACCATCTTCCTCAATGTCTTTAATGATGTTGTTCATGCGCTCTTCAAAATCACCACGGAAACGTGTCCCTGCAACCACATTCATCAAATCGAGTTCTAAGACTCGCATCTTAGCCATTTCAACCGGTACATCTCCACTAGCAATTCGCTGAGCTAGTCCAAGTGCTAGAGCTGTTTTACCAACACCTGCGTCACCAACTAGTACAGGATTATTCTTTGTCTTCCGACTCAAGATTTGAATCATGCGAGAAATTTCTTGGTCACGACCGATGACTGGTTCCAATTTGCCAGAACGAGCTTGTTCCGTAAGGTCATGAGTATAATCCTCCAAGCCACCACTCGGATTTTGAGGCATTCCCATCATATTAGCCATAGAATTTTGCTTGTCTGCTACTGAACGATGACGTTGACGAAGGGCCTTCAAATCTTCTCTAGTCCATCCAGCACGCGCTTCAAGCTTACGACGAAGTCCAGCAATCTTAACCTGGTCCTTCTTGTCTTCGTAAGAAAATCCAGATTGCTCTAGGATACGAGTAGCTAAGGCATTCCCATCATGCAAAATAGCATAGAGAACATGTTCAGTTCCCAAAACTTTTGCATGCACTACAGAAGCAATATGTTCAGCCTCTAGAAACAAAACTTTCAAACGGTGTGAAAAAGAAAGCTCCTGATACTCTTCTTTATCACCGTGCTTTGCCTCTGTCAGTTCTGCCGCAACTTCCTCCAAACGATCAATTTCATATGGAAATTCATTTAAGGTCGCCCCAGCTACACTGTAATTATGATTTGCCATTGCAATCAATAGGTGCCAGGACTCTAAGTATTCTGCCTCATAATGACTTGCTACTAGAAAGGCACTGTCTATACATTCTTTCAATGCTTTAGAATATTTCATGTGGTTTTATTTTCCTTTTCTATCTACCTCTTGTAGTAACTGCTTAAGCATATTAGCACGAATTAGATTTGCTTCCTCACCTAAAATACGGTCTGGAGCCATAGCTACTAATAAGTTCATCTCTTGGCTTGTCAACAAATCTTGCTCAAACAAGAGTCTTAAAACATCTTCAAAAACAACCTGGCTAACTTCTTCACCTACTGAATACAACAAATCTCGAAGCATTTCATGATGATTGGAGAATTCGATTCGTCCAATACGGATATAGCCTCCACCACCTCGTTTACTCTCAACTAGATAGCCTCTACTTTCTGTAAAACGAGTTTTGATGACATAGTTAATTTGGCTAGGAACTACTTGAAAAGTATCCGCTAATTGGCTTCGTTGCAATTCAACCATACCTGACTGCTCCAGAATCGCCTTAATATAAGCTTCTATATGGTCTGATGTATTTTTAAATCTCATAGCACTCCACCTCTTTCTTTAAATCTTGACTATCTTTGACTATTATACCGAAATTTTCGATTTTTTAAAAGAAAAAAGAGAGCAAGTAAAGAATAAACTTCACCCACTCTCTATGTTTCTAATTATTTAAGCCTAATTCCGCTAATATCTGGCGTTTATAGGCAATTTTTTGAACTTCCTTGTCTTCGCCTTCAGACCAATCAAGTTTGATTTCAGATACAATCTGGCCCGGTCGATTTTTTAGGATGTAGATGCGATCACTGAGATTGAGGGCCTCCTCGATACTATGCGTGATGATGAGCGTCGTCAACCCTAGCTGTTTATGAATATCAAGATACCAGGCATGAAGTTCCATCTTAGTCATCTCATCCAAAGCGCTAAAGGCCTCGTCTAGAAGAAAGAGCTTGTGCCCGAAAAGGTAGGTACGGAGTAAAGCAACACGCTGGCGCATCCCACCACTGAGTTCATGAGGGTACTTATCCCTTACAGCCGTCAACTGAAAGGTAGCAAGAATTTCATCTGCTTTGGCAATGGCTTCTGCCTTGTCCACCTTTTGGATCAAGAGGGGCAAAATGATATTGCCAAGAACTGTCTTATGTTCTAGGAGTAAATCCTTTTGGAGCATATAACTCACGCGCCCCTTGGGATTTTCCTCTCCATCAAGAATGATTCGTCCTGACTGGACTTCTAAAATCCCTGCAATCAGGTTAAAGAGAGTAGTCTTTCCTACACCACTGGGGCCTAGGATAGAGACCACTTCACCTGAAGTTACCTGTAGGTTAATATCCTCTAAAATCTTTTCATTGTCGTAGGCATAGCTTACGTGTTCTAGTCTAATTTCTGTCATTATTTTACAAATTCGTTAGTAAATCCTTTATCAGTCAAGTCTTCCTTGAGGATTCCATTTTCCTTATCCCATTTGTAGAAGGCATTCCAGCGGTCAGCATCAAATTGTCCCCATTTTTCCTTGTCGCTTGCGTATTCTTTTGACAAGTATTTCTGAGATTCGATGACAAAGTCACGTTTATCCTTGAGTTCAGGTGCATTCTTGATGAGGATATCGGCTGCTTCTTCTGGGTGCTCCATGGCATATTGGTAGCCTTTTTTGATGGCTTGGATGACTTTGCGAGCTTCTTCTTTGTTGTCTTTCAGATAATCGTTGTTAGCGATGATAACTGGTGAGTAGTAGTCAAACTCTTTGACATAGTCCTTCAAGTACATAAAGTTGGCATCCACACCTTGCGATTTAGCAAGAATTCCATCCCAACCGTAGTAAATCCAAGCAGCATCAAAAACGCCATTGGCAATCGGTGTGATAGAGTTTGAGTCGTTGTTTGGTACTTTTTCAACCTTCTCAAAGTCTCCACCTTGAGATTCTACCAAGGTTTTCAACATAGCAAGCTCAGTTGGGTCATTCCAAGTTCCGTATTTCTTGCCAACCAAGTCTTTTGGACTATTGATATTGTCAGACTTACGAGAGATAATC
>ERZ1699254.548-NODE-548-length-13690-cov-10.474821_pt1 | contig 13690 bp, 12 predicted proteins | sample MGYA00581522_ERZ1699254 | MGnify/ENA primary metagenome ERZ1699254 (study PRJEB42319, sample SAMD00040329) | human oral metagenome | material: saliva | host: Homo sapiens | study: EMG produced TPA metagenomics assembly of PRJDB4115 data set (Metgenomic analysis... | reverse complement strand
AAAATGATGGAAGGCAAAACCGTGATTGCCATCGCCCACCGCCTCTCCACCATCGCCGCGATGGACCGCCTCATCGTCTTGGACAAAGGCCGCATCATCGAAGAAGGCAGCCACACCGAGTTGCTCGAGAAACAAGGTCTGTACGCCAAACTTTGGGCACACCAAAGCGGCGGCTTCTTGAGTGAGCATGTCGAGTGGGAAAATAATTAAACGCTTTGAAAGAAGATAAAAGGCCGTCTGAAAACATTTTCAGACGGCCTTTATTAATGAAGCAAAGGGCAGCTGGGATAACCGCTTTTTCAGTTGAAACCTTAGTTTTTTACAGCCCCAGCGACCAAGCATTTTGGTGTTCGGACAAGTCTTCCAAGCGGTTTTCGTAATGGGCGAAGATTTCTTCGATAATCTCGTCTTCGTCGTCGATGACGCGGATCAGGTTCAAATCCTCTTCCAAAATCAGGTTTCTGCCCAGCAACTGCTCACGTATCCAGTCCAACAGTCCTGCCCAAAATGCTTTGCCCACTAAAATAATCGGGCGGTCGGGCGTTTTGCCGGTTTGCACCAAGGTCAGGCTTTCAAACAATTCGTCCAATGTGCCGAAACCGCCGGGCATGACGACATACGCCACGGCGTGTTTGACGAACATGACTTTGCGTGGGAAGAAGTGTTGGAATTTAATCGACAAATCCTGATACGGATTGGCTTTTTGTTCGTGCGGCAACACGATATTCAGCCCCACCGCCGGACTTGCGCCTGCAAACGCGCCTTTGTTGGCCGCTTCCATAATGCCCGGTCCGCCGCCGGAAATGACGGAAAATCCGGCATCCGACAGTTTGCGTGCCAAGCGTAATGTGAACTCGTAGTCGGGATGATCTTCAGGCGTACGCGCGCTGCCGTAAATGCTGACGGCTGGCTGAATGGCGCGTAACTCTTCGCCGGCTTCGACAAATTCGGAAATAATCTTCAATACATGATACGACTCACGCGCCTGAATATCGCGGCGGGTTTCGTCGGGCAGCATGGGTTTGGGCAGTTTTTTGAGCAGGCTCACGGCTTTTCCTTCGTGTTTTTATGTGCAGTATTGTAACCCGAAATGGGCGGGCCGTCTGAAAGTTGGGTTTCGGCGGCAAGTGTGCCTGCCACATTTTCAAAAGCCCGTTACAATATCTGCTTTTATTCAACTGCTCCGCCATGCTCGACATTATCCACCGCGACAGCCGCACCATCGCCGTCAACAAACCTGCCGGAATGCTGGTACACCGAAGCTGGTTAGACAAACATGAAACCCGTTTTGCCGTGCAGACCCTGCGCGACCAAATCGGGCAGCACGTCTATCCCGTCCACCGCCTGGACCGCCCGACTTCCGGCGTCTTGCTGTTTGCCCTCGATACGGAAGCCGCACGGTTATTGACACAGCAGTTTGAAAACAAAACCATCGAAAAAACCTATTGGGCGATTGTTCGCGGTCATCTGCCTTCAGACGGCCTGATTGATTACGCCCTCAAATATATGCCCGACAAAATCGCCGAAGCGCAGACCGAAGCCACATTGCAGGAAGCGCAAACCGCCTACCGCTGTTTGGCACAAACCGAGCTGCCGTTCCAATCCGCCCTGCGTTATCCGACCTCGCGTTATTCGTGGGCCGAACTTACGCCGCACACCGGCCGCAAACACCAACTCCGCCGCCATATGAAACACATTTTCCACCCCATCGTCGGCGACACCAACTACGGCGATTTGCGCCAAAACCATGCCGTTGCCGAACATATCGGCACGCAACGCCTGATGTTGCACGCGCGAAGCCTCAGTTTTCAAAGCATAGAAGACGGTAGCCGGATGACCGTGCAAGCTCCGATAGACAACGACTGGCAGCTTTGGTTGGAAAAATTCAAAACCGAGGCCGTCTGAAAATCCAAACCGCACATTTTCAGACGGCCCGGTCATGGAAAAAAACAGGCAAATCCCTTACAATACGCCCCTAAAATTTTGAAAGAACACAAGAATCATGGAAGCCGAAGTAATCAACCAGCTTAACAACACCCTAAACGACTTGGAGAAGCGCAGCGAAGACATCCGCGTCTATATGGACTATCAGGGCAAGAAAGACCGATTGGAAGAAGTCATCGGCCTTTCCGAAGACCCTGAGCTGTGGAACGACCCCAAACGCGCCCAAGAAATCGGCAAAGAGCGCAAAATCCTCGAAGGCATCGTGGTAACCCTCGACAACATCGCCTCAGGCATCGAAGACAACCGCATGCTGATCGAAATGGCCGTTGAAGAAAACGACGAAGAAGGTTTCGCCGCCGTGCAGGAAGATGTAGCCGGTTTGGAAAAACAAATGGCCGACCTCGAATTCAAACGAATGTTCAACCAGCCTGCCGACCCGAACAACTGCTTTATCGACATCACCGCAGGCGCGGGCGGTACCGAAGCCGAAGACTGGGCGGGCATGCTGTTCCGCATGTACAGCCGCTACGCCGAGCGCAAAGGCTTCAAAATCGAAATCCTTGAAGAAGACGACGGCGAAATCGCAGGCATCAACCGCGCCACCATCCGCGTGGAAGGCGAGTACGCCTACGGCCTGCTGCGCACCGAAACTGGCGTTCACCGCTTGGTGCGCTATTCGCCGTTTGACTCCAACAACAAACGCCATACGTCGTTCTCGTCCGTGTTTGTTTACCCTGAAATCGACGATTCCATCGAAATCGAAATCAACCCGGCCGACTTGCGCATCGACACTTACCGCGCATCCGGTGCCGGCGGTCAGCACATCAACAAAACCGACTCCGCCGTGCGTATTACCCACGAGCCGACAGGGATTGTGGTGCAATGTCAAAATGACCGCTCGCAACACGCCAACAAAGCCGCCGCGATGGAAATGTTGAAATCCAAACTGTACGAATTGGAAATGCGCAAACGCAACGAAGAGAAACAGGCGTTGGAAGAAGGCAAGTCCGATGTGGGTTGGGGCAGCCAAATCCGTTCGTACGTCTTGGACTCCTCGCGCATTAAAGACTTGCGCACAGGCTACGAAGTCGGCAATACCAAAGCCGTTTTGGACGGCGATTTGGACGGCTTCATCGAAGCCAGCCTGAAACAAGGCGTATAAACCGTAAAACATAAAATGCCGTCTGAAAGATTTCAGACGGCATTTTTCAGTTTGAAAGAAACATTATTTTGCAAATATTAAAACATGTTTTGCAAATGCAAAGATTGGCGGTAATATATAGTTTCTATAAAAATGATTGGTAGGTGCAATAGGCCGTCTGAAGCCTGATCCTGTCCGATATATTAGGAGAACTTATTAAATGTCCGGTCAAAAGCTGTCTTCTGCCGAGAAAACTTTCTTCGGCCATCCTTTGCAATTATCCACCCTATTCCATATTGAGCTGTGGGAGCGTTTTTCCTTCTACGGTATGCAGGGCATCCTGCTGATTTATCTGTATTACACCGCGAGTCAAGGCGGTTTGGGTATGGATAAAGCCTTGGCCGGCGGCATTGTCGGCGCGTACGGCGGCAGCGTTTACCTGTCCACCATTCTCGGTGCGTGGTTGGCCGACCGCATTTGGGGTGCGGAGCGTACCCTGTTTATCGCCGGCATCGTCGTGATGACCGGCCATATTTTATTGGCAATTGTGCCGGGTTTGATGGGATTGTTGCTGGGCTTGGTGTTTATCGCGCTGGGCAGCGGCGGCGTGAAATCGTCTGCCGGTTCGATGGTCGGTTCTTTGTATGAACGGGAAGACCTGCGCGAATTGCGTGATGCCGGTTTCTCTATTTTCTATATTTCCATCAATATCGGCGGCTTCTTAGGCCCGTTGTTGACCGGTATTTTGCAAGACAGGATGGGTTTCCATTACGGTTTCGGCGCGGCGGCCGTCGGCATGGCATTCGGCCTGCTGTGGTATTCGCGCGGCCGTAAAAACCTGCCGCATACGCCGGTTCCCAATCCGTTGCGCCCTGAAAAGGTACATACCGCCATGGCTGTCGGCGTGTTGCTGGTTTTGGTGTTGGGCAGCGTGATTGCTTCCGGCGCGCTCACCCTTGAAAACTTCTCCCGCTGGCTCTTGGGCGTGGTTATCGTTACCGTCGTCGCTTATTTTGCGCGCCTGTTGGGCAGCAGCCACGTTGAAGCGGCCAATAAACGCTATATTGTGGCCTATATTCCGCTGTTTTTGACTATTTGTATGTTCTGGGCGGTTTGGTTTCAGGTGTACACCGTTGCAACGGTTTATTTCGACGAAACGGTGGACCGTACTTTCTTCGGCTTTACCGTGCCTGTTTCATGGAAAGATTCGATACAGGCCATGTGGGTGGTCCTCTTTTCCGGCGTGATGGCGGCGGTGTGGACGAAAATGGGCAAACGCCAACCTAAAACGCCGTTGAAGTTTGCACTGGCCATGTTGGTAACCGGCGTCTCTTATTTGAGTTTTATTCCGTATATTTCATCCGGAACCCCGATGCCGATTATCGTGTTTATGCTGGTGTTGCTGGCGATTACGATAGGCGAGCTGATGCTATCGCCGATTTCGCTGTCGTTTTCTACCAAAATCGCACCGAGCATGTTTAAAACACAAATGGTTGCTTTGAATTTCTTGGCATTGTCCATCGGCTTTACTTTGGGCGGAGTGTTGTTTAAAGACTACTACAATGCTCAGTCGCCATTGGATTTCTACTGGATGCTGGCCACCATCGGCGCGGTAACCTGCGGTATTCTGTTGGTACTCGCCCCGGTATTGAACCGCATGCTCAAAGGTGTCGATTGATTTTTCCATTTAAATGGATGTGATGTACGCAGGCCGTCTGAAAATAATCTATTTCAGACGGCCTTATGTTTTATTGAGAATTGGAAAGAGGGCGGATTCGGGGCATAAATCGGATAGGCGGAGAATCCGAATGAAATGATACATGATTAAACCGAAATTAAAATTTGGAAATATTAAATACAAATAAGAATTGTTCTCATAACTTTATTGAATTTATTGAGGTTTTTTTGCTGATTTGCTGATATTTACCTTTAAATGGCTTTTGAAATTCGATAAAATGGTAATCTATTTTTAAGATTTGTCTGTCAACCAGTTAGGTACGACCATGTTGGCCAGTTATTTTCCCGTCCTCGTATTCATCCTCGTCGGCCTTGCGGCCGGTGTGCTGTTTATCCTGCTCGGCACGATTTTGGGTCCGAAACACCACTACGCCGAGAAAGATGCGCCTTACGAATGCGGTTTCGAAGCCTTTGAAAACGCAAGGATGAAATTCGACGTACGTTATTACCTCGTCGCCATCCTCTTTATCCTCTTCGATTTGGAGGTTGCGTTTATGCTGCCGTGGGCAGTGGTATTTAAAGAATTGGGTACATACGGCTTCTGGTCTATGCTGGTGTTTATCGTCGTTTTGACGGTAGGCTTTGTTTACGAATGGAAAAAAGGTGCGCTGGAATGGGAATAGAAGGCGTTTTGAAAAAAGGTTTCATCACCACCAGCGCGGATACGGTGCTGAACTATATGCGTACCGGTTCATTGTGGCCGGTTACTTTCGGCTTGGCCTGCTGCGCCGTGGAAATGATGCATGCGGGTATGGCGCGTTATGACCTTGACCGTTTCGGTATCATTTTCCGTCCGTCCCCACGTCAGGCCGACCTGATGATTGTGGCAGGTACGTTGACCAACAAAATGGCACCCGCCCTGCGCCGTGTATACGACCAGCTCGCCGAGCCGCGCTGGGTATTGTCTATGGGCTCGTGTGCCAACGGCGGCGGCTATTATCACTATTCTTATTCCGTTGTGCGCGGTGCCGACCGCGTCGTGCCGGTAGACGTTTATGTGCCGGGTTGTCCGCCGACTGCGGAAGCCCTGATTTACGGCCTGATTCAGCTCCAACAAAAAATCAAGCGCACTTCCACCATCGCGCGTGACGAGTAAGGAGAGGACGATATGGCAAGCATTCAAAACTTATATGAGACCGTCGTCGGCGTGCTTGGCGATCAGGCAAGCAAAGTCATTTCCGCTTTGGGCGAGATTACCGTCGAGTGTCTGCCCGAACACTATATTTCAGTCATGACCGCATTACGCGACCATGAAGAGTTGCATTTCGAGCTTCTGGTTGACTTGTGCGGTGTCGATTACAGCACTTACAAAAACGAAGTATGGCAGGGCAAACGCTTTGCCGTCGTCAGTCAGCTGCTTTCCGTTAAAAACAATCAACGCATCCGCGTACGCGTCTGGGTTTCAGACGACGACTTCCCCGTAGTCGAATCCGTAGTCGATATTTACAACAGCGCGGATTGGTATGAGCGCGAAGCCTTCGATATGTACGGCATCATGTTCAACAACCATCCCGACCTGCGCCGCATCCTGACCGATTACGGCTTTGTCGGACATCCGTTCCGCAAAGACTTCCCGATTTCCGGCTATGTCGAAATGCGTTACGACGAAGAGCAAAAACGCGTGATTTACCAACCTGTTACCATTGAGCCGCGCGAGATCACGCCGCGTATCGTCCGTGAGGAGAACTACGGTGGCCAATAAATTAAGAAACTACACCATCAACTTCGGTCCGCAACACCCTGCGGCGCACGGCGTATTGCGTATGATTTTGGAGTTGGACGGCGAACAAATCGTCCGTGCCGACCCGCATATCGGTCTCCTGCACCGAGGTACTGAAAAACTGGCAGAAACCAAAACCTATCTGCAAGCCCTGCCCTATATGGACCGCTTGGATTACGTTTCCATGATGGTCAACGAGCAGGCGTATTGTTTGGCAGTAGAAAAACTCGCCGGTATCGATGTACCTGTCCGCGCCCAATACATCCGTGTGATGTTTGCCGAAGTAACGCGCATCCTCAATCACTTGATGGGCATCGGTTCGCACGCATTCGACATCGGCGCGATGACCGCCATCCTTTACGCCTTCCGCGACCGCGAAGAGCTGATGGACTTGTACGAAGCCGTTTCCGGTGCGCGTATGCACGCCGCCTACTTCCGTCCCGGCGGCGTTTACCGCGACCTGCCCGACTTCATGCCCAAATACGAGAGCAGCAAATTCCGCAATGCCAAAGTATTGAAGCAGCTCAACGAATCCCGTGAAGGCACCATGCTCGACTTTATCGACGCCTTCTGCGAACGTTTCCCGAAAAACATCGACACACTTGAAACCCTCCTGACCGACAACCGCATTTGGAAACAGCGTACCGTCGGCATCGGCGTCGTCTCTCCTGAGCGCGCCATGCAAAAAGGCTTTACCGGCGTCATGTTGCGCGGTTCGGGCGTGGAATGGGATGTGCGTAAGAAACAGCCTTACGAAGTGTACGACAAAATGGATTTCGACATCCCTGTCGGCGTCAACGGCGACTGCTACGACCGTTACCTCTGCCGTATGGAAGAAATGCGCCAATCCGTACGCATCATCAAACAATGTTCCGAGTGGTTGCGTGTCAATCCGGGTCCGGTCATTACCACAAACCACAAATTCGCTCCGCCCAAACGTACCGAAATGAAAACAGGTATGGAAGACCTGATTCACCATTTCAAACTCTTTACCGAGGGTATGCACGTTCCCGAGGGCGAGACCTACACCGCTGTCGAACATCCGAAAGGTGAGTTCGGCGTTTACATCATTTCAGACGGCGCAAACAAACCCTACCGCCTGAAAATCCGCGCACCCGGCTTCGCCCACCTGCAAGGCATGGACGAAATGGCAAAAGGCCACATGCTGGCCGACGTCGTTGCCATCATCGGTACGCAGGACATCGTATTCGGGGAGGTTGACCGATAATGTTATCCGCAGAATCCTTAAAACAAATTGATATTGAATTGGCAAAATATCCTGCCGACCAACGCCGTTCCGCCATTATGGGCGCATTGCGTATTGCCCAGACCGAAAAAGGCTGGCTCGCTCCCGAGACCATTGCCTTTGTCGCAGACTATATCGGCATCTCGCCTGCACAAGCCTACGAAGTCGCTACTTTCTACAATATGTACGACCTTGAGCCTGTCGGCAAATACAAATTGACCGTTTGTACCAACCTGCCCTGCGCCCTGCGCGGCGGCATGGATACCGGCGAATACCTGAAGAAAAAACTCGGTATCGGCTACGGCGAAACCACGCCCGACGGCAAATTTACCCTGGTCGAAGGCGAATGCATGGGCGCATGTGGCGACGCACCGGTCATGCTGGTCAACAACCACAGCATGTGCAGCTTTATGACTGAAGAGGCGATTGAGAAGAAACTGGCGGAGTTGGAGTAGGCTGTCTGAAAAGTTTTGGGTAGCGTGGACTCATACCAATAAGATAATCGCAATAAAGATAACAAATCTAGGATTAACACGGAAATTGCAATGAGCAGCATAGATTATCATGTATCCACCACTATGTTGGATTGGATAGCTGAAACCCAAGCCACCAATAGAAATGGTTTGGCGGAGCTTGTTGCGCCTAAAAAACGCCAAAAATTTCTTGAAGGTATTATTAACCAAAGTCAAGCCGACAAGTTAATTAAAATGGCAAATATTCCGTTCGGTTTTCTATTTCTGAACCAGCCTCCGCCCGAGAATTTTGGGAAGCCGTCTTTACCTGATTTCCGTACTGTGCAAGACAGTGAGCCTTTATCTGCCGATTTCTATGCGGTATTAAGTGATATTGACGATAAAGTTGATTGGTATCGCGATTATTTGCGCCAAACTGATAGGTTGCCTGAAAGTTTGCCATTTGTTGGTAAATTTGGTTTGAAGGATACAGCAGAAACGATTGCTACTGATATTGCAATAACCATTAATTATGATGTAAGCGAACGTCGAAAACGAAGTAAAGACGGTTATTTTGGTTATATCAGTAGTCTATTGGAGCAAGTTGGGGTTTTAGTATTTAAAAGTGGGATTGTTGGCGGTAATACTCACAGAAAATTAAATGTACGGGAATTTCGTGGTTTTGCTATTGCTGATAAACAAGTGCCTGCTATTTTTATAAATGGTGCAGACGCAGCTTCTGCCCAACTATTTACCCTTTTGCATGAAACTGCGCATATCTGGCTAGGAGAAAGTGGAGTTTCTAATCCAGATCCAACTAGTGAAAATAAAACTGAGCAACTTTGTAACCGTGTTGCCGCAGAATTTCTTGTTCCAAATAAAGAGTTCACAAGGGCATGGCAATCTGAAACAGCTATTGAAGAAAATCTAGAAACATTAGCAAGGCAGTTTCATGTCAGTATTTATGTAATTGCCATTAAGGCTTATCAGAATAAACTGATAGTACAAAAAGAGTGGCAAAAAATTCGTCAAAAAGTATTGAATACGCCAAAGAAAGAGAGTAGTGGTGGGAATCCTTATGCCACCATTCCATTGCGTAATAGCAAGAGATTTACTCAGACTGTTATTAGAGCAGCAATGAATAAAGAAATATTATTAAGAGATGGTGCAAAATTATTAAATACTATGCCAGCAACAATGGTTGAGCTTTATAAGAGAAGTAAAGGATAAAGATTGATGACACATTATTTGTTAGATAGCAATATTTTCATTCAGTCATCTTTCTTGGAGTACCGCTTCTCATTTTGTGGTGGTTTTTGGGAATTGTTGAGAACGTTGCATGATGCAGGGAGGGTGTTTTCTATTCGTGCAGTGAAGCACGAGTTAACTAAGAAAGATGATGAATTAGCACAATGGATAAAGACTTTACCTGATGAGTTTTTTCGAGATGAAAGAACGAGAGAAACTCAAATTCGTTATGCTGAATTAATGAATTGGGCAGCAAGTAATTCACAATTTACTGATGCTGCTAAAAACAAATTTGCTTCTGAGCATGCAGACCCATGGCTGGTTTCATATGCAGCAACAAATGGTATGAAGATTGTTACACATGAAAGATATGACCCAAATATTAGAAAGTCAGTAAAAATTCCGAATGCTGCCAAGCAAATTAATGTGGAATGTGTGAATTTATATGATTTTTTAGAGCTGGTTTCAGAAAATAACTTCCAAATGAAACTATGATGAAATAAATGAAGGTCTCAGGTGTTCTGAAACCTGAAAGATGCAAAACATTCGAAAACAGGCACACCAAAAATGGCTATTTACCAATCAGGCGTGATTTTTGACCAAGTGGATACCGCCAATCCCGATTGCTGGACATTGGACGAATACGTCAAACGTGGCGGTTATACCGCCCTGCGTAAAATCCTGTCCGAAAACATCTCGCAAAGCGATGTGATTGACGAGGTCAAAGCCTCCGGCTTGCGCGGCCGTGGCGGTGCGGGCTTCCCGACCGGTTTGAAATGGAGCTTTATGCCCCGTTCCTTCCCGGGCGAAAAATACGTCGTCTGCAATACCGACGAAGGCGAGCCGGGTACATTTAAAGACCGCGACATCATCATGTTCAATCCCCATGCCCTGATTGAAGGCATGATTATCGCCGGTTACGCGATGGGTGCGAAAGCGGGCTACAACTACATTCACGGCGAAATTTTCGAAGGCTACCAACGCTTTGAGGCCGCACTTGCCCAAGCGCGTGCTGCAGGTTTTTTGGGTAAAAATATTTTGGGTTCGGATTTTGAATTTGAACTCTTCGCCCACCACGGCTACGGTGCATATATTTGTGGCGAAGAAACCGCATTGCTCGAATCGTTGGAAGGCAAAAAAGGCCAGCCACGCTTTAAACCGCCGTTCCCTGCTTCGTTCGGCCTGTACGGCAAACCGACCACCATCAACAATACCGAAACGTTCTCCTCCGTCCCTTTCATTATTCGTGACGGCGGACAGGCATTTGCCGACAAAGGTATTCCGAATGCAGGTGGTACCAAATTGTTCTGTATTTCCGGCCACGTCGAGCGTCCGGGCAACTATGAAGTGCCATTGGGTACGCCGTTTGCCGAAATCCTGAAAATGGCAGGCGGCATGCGTGGCGGCAAAAAACTCAAAGCCGTTATTCCCGGCGGTTCGTCCGCGCCCGTGTTGCCTGCCGACATCATGATGCAGACCAATATGGACTATGACTCGATTTCCAAAGCAGGCTCGATGCTCGGTTCTGGCGCGATTATCGTTATGGACGAAGACGTGTGCATGGTCAAAGCCCTTGAGCGTCTGAGCTACTTCTACTACGACGAGTCTTGCGGCCAATGTACGCCTTGCCGAGAAGGTACAGGCTGGCTCTACCGCATCGTCCACCGCATCGTTGAAGGCAAAGGCCGTATGGAAGACTTGGATTTGTTGGATTCTGTCGGCAACCAAATGGCAGGCCGCACCATCTGCGCCCTCGCCGATGCCGCCGTCTTCCCTGTCCGCAGCTTTACCAAGCATTTCCGTGATGAGTTTGTGCATTACATCGAACACGGCGGACCGATGAAACCGAATAAGTGGTGCTAAGTTTTCAGACGGCCTCTAAAAGAATTATTTATTAAATACCCGTAACTAGGAACGAACCATGTTACAAATCGAAATCGACGGCAAACAGGTATCTGTGGAGCAGGGTGCGACGGTGATTGAAGCCGCGCACAAGCTCGGTACTTATATCCCGCATTTCTGTTACCACAAAAAACTTTCCATCGCCGCCAACTGCCGTATGTGTCTGGTGGACGTGGAAAAAGCCCCCAAACCCCTGCCTGCCTGTGCCACGCCGGTTACAGACGGCATGATTGTGCGTACGCATTCGGCAAAAGCCCGAGAGGCGCAAGAAGGTGTGATGGAGTTCCTGCTCATCAACCATCCGCTTGATTGCCCGACCTGCGACCAAGGCGGCGAATGCCAGTTGCAGGATTTGGCGATGGGCTACGGCAAAAATACCAGCCGTTATACCGAAGAAAAACGTTCCGTCGTCGGCAAGGACATGGGGCCTTTGGTTTCCGCCGAGGAAATGAGCCGTTGTATCCACTGTACCCGTTGCGTGCGTTTCACTGAAGAAATTGCCGGCGTGCAAGAAATCGCTATGGCCAATCGCGGCGAACATTCCGAAATCATGCCTTTTATCGGCAAAGCAGTGGAAACCGAATTATCAGGCAACGTCATCGATTTGTGTCCTGTCGGTGCATTGACCAGCAAACCGTTCCGCTTTAACGCGCGTACTTGGGAATTGAACCGCCGCAAATCCGTTTCCGCCCATGACGCTTTGGGCAGCAACCTGATTGTGCAGACCAAAGACCATACAGTCCGCCGCGTGTTGCCGTTGGAAAACGAAGCCATCAACGAATGCTGGCTGTCCGACCGCGACCGTTTCGCCTACGAAGGCCTGTATCACGAAAGCCGTCTGAAAAACCCGAAAATCAAACAGGGCGGCGAGTGGATGGACGTGGATTGGAAAACTGCGTTGGAATATGTCCGCAGCGCGATTGAATGTATCGCCAAAGACGGCAACCAAAACCAAGTCGGCGTTTGGGCCAATCCGATGAATACGGTTGAAGAGCTGTATCTGGCCAAAAAACTTGCCGACGGTTTGGGCGTTAAAAACTTTGCCACCCGTTTGCGCCAACAAGACAAACGTCTTTCAGACGGCCTTAAAGGTGCGCAATGGTTGGGACAAAGCATCGAATCTTTGGCTGACAACGATGCCGTATTGGTAGTTGGTGCGAACTTGCGCAAAGAACAGCCGCTCCTGACCGCCCGTCTGCGCCGCGCCGCCAAAGACCGTATGGCCTTGAGCGTATTGGCCAGCAGTAAAGAAGAATTGTTTATGCCGCTTCTGTCTCAAGAAGCGGTGCATCCCGACGAGTGGGCAGGCCGTCTGAAAAACCTGTCTGCCAATGCGGAACACGCCGTTACCGCCAGCCTGAAAAACGCTGAAAAAGCAGCGGTGATTTTAGGCGCGGAAGTGCAAAACCATCCTGATTCCGCCGCTATTTATGCCGCCGCGCAAGAGCTGGCAGATGCGACCGGCGCAGTGCTGGGCATTTTGCCGCAAGCCGCCAACAGTGTTGGTGCGGATATTTTGGGTGTGAACTCGGGCGAGAGCGTTGCCGAAATGGTAAACGCGCCGAAACAGGCAGTCTTGCTGCTCAACGTCGAGCCTGAAATCGATACGGTTGACGGCGCAAAAGCCGTGGCCGTGTTGAAACAGGCGAAAAGCGTGATGGCGTTTACACCGTTTGTCAGCGAAACGCTGCTGGACGTGTGCGACGTATTGTTGCCGATTGCGCCGTTTACTGAAACATCAGGCAGCTTCATCAATATGGAAGGCCGTCTGCAATCTTTCCACGGCGTGGTACAAGGCTTTGGCGATTCGCGTCCGTTGTGGAAAGTGTTGCGCGTATTGGGCAACCTGTTTGACCTGAAAGGTTTTGAATACCACGATACCGCTTCGATTCTGAAAGATGCGCTGGATGCAGAAAGGCTGCCGTCCAAACTGGACAACCGCAGCACATGGGCAGGGGAGGGCGTTCAGACGGCCTCAGACCGCCTCGTCCGTGTCGGCGGCGTCGGTATTTATCACACTGATTCTATCGTGCGCCGTTCCGCACCGTTGCAAGAAACCAGTCATGCCGCCGTGCCTGCCGCGCGTGTGAATCCGAACACATTGGCACGCTTGGGTCTGCAAGACGGACAAACCGCCGTCGCCAAACAAAACGGCGCAGGCGTGTCCGTGATGGTCAAAGCCGATGCCGGTTTGCCTGAAAACGTGGTGCATCTGCCGCTGCATACCGAAAATGCCGCGCTGGGTGCGTTGATGGACACTATTGAACTGGCGGGAGCTTGATCATGCAAGAATGGTTCCA
>ERZ1699254.542-NODE-542-length-13841-cov-7.088887_pt1 | contig 13841 bp, 15 predicted proteins | sample MGYA00581522_ERZ1699254 | MGnify/ENA primary metagenome ERZ1699254 (study PRJEB42319, sample SAMD00040329) | human oral metagenome | material: saliva | host: Homo sapiens | study: EMG produced TPA metagenomics assembly of PRJDB4115 data set (Metgenomic analysis of... | reverse complement strand
CAAAAAATTGGTAAAAATGATGACAGGAAAGACCTATAATTTTACCCAAATATCTCAATATTATTGGATTATAGGAGAATTAGGTAAGAATATAAAAAAGACAAACATCAAAAACGATGTTTGTCTTCATTCTGAGAAGAAAATCATTTTGATTTTCTTCTTTTTTATTCAGCAAGGAGTTTTTGATAAATTGTTAAATTTTCATCATCAAATACGTTAAATATAACTTTTTTTATTATACTTGATTCATCAATAAAGGTTTTGACTGTTTGAATGGCGATTTTGGCAGCTTTTTGTTTTGGAAAATTGAAATCTCCAGTTGATAGACATGGAATAGCAATTGATTCAATGTTATTTTTCTCGGCTAGTGCTAATACTGAGAGATAGCTTTTTGCTAAAAGATCCTCATCAATTTGTGTCGGTTGGTCTACTATTTTCGGACCTACTGTATGAATGACAAAAGCAGAAGGAAGGTTGTAAGCTGGAGTGATTTTAGCCATACCAACGGGTTCTTCATATCCTTGTTCTAAGATGAGTTCGAAACAAGCTTGGCGTAACTGAACACCTGCATATGTATGAATAGCATTATCTACACAATCATGAAGTGGTTTCATACATCCTAGTAAGGTTTTATTGGCTGCATTTACGATTGCATCTACTTCAAGTCTTGTAATATCACCCTTCCAGAGGTAGATTCGATCATCTTGAGGGATGGGCTGGAGTGAACTGAGTTGTACAAATCCACGTTCCCCTTTCCTAACTTGTAGGTAAAGATCTTGTATTGTCAAGAATTGTGTTGATGCTGCCATTGGTTTACGTGTATTAAAGAGGGCTCTGAGAAGCTTTTGCTTTTCCTCGAGTTCTTCTGGGATAATCAAATCATGTAATTCTAGATTTTCTTTTTTGAGTTCACCTATGAGATAGGTAATCATTGCATCTTTATCCATATTTACTCATTTCTATTTTTTTAGTTTTTTATTATTATACTCCCAAGATAGGCTGTGAGCAAGTGATGTCTATGATAGGCAATGACTAATATTTGATAAGAATTTTTTATGTATGTGTCAAATTCTTGCAATGGCCTTTAGAATCATATAGAATAGGTCTACAAAAGTTTTATAATGTCTAGGAGGATGAATATATGACACAAGTAGTAATAGATGCTACATTTGAACAAGAAACAGCTGAAGGGCTAGTTTTGATTGATTTTTGGGCAACTTGGTGTGGGCCTTGCTTGATGCAAGCACCAATTCTTGAGCAACTTTCTGAAGAAATTTCAGAAGATGAACTTAAGATTGTTAAAATTGATGTTGACGAGAACCCAGAAACAGCTCAGAAGTTTGGAATTATGTCTATCCCAACTTTACTCTTCAAAAAAGATGGTGAGGTTGTTAAGCAAGTTGCAGGTGTACATACAAAAGAACAAATTAAAGCTATCGTTGCAGAGCTTAGCTAACTAATCGTCACAGTCCCGTTTAGGGATTTTTATTTTATTCGAACGACAAGGAGAGTCTTATGTCTTATTCATTTCAAAATCCTAGTGCTGAGGTTATAGAGTCTTATCTAAAATCAGCAAAGACGATTGCAATTGTTGGTTTATCTCATCGTAAGGAGGCAGCATCTTATCAGGTTGCTCATTTTCTACAAGCTGCTGGTTATCGTATCATACCAGTAAATCCCAAACTAGAAGGTCAGGAGCTCCTAGGAGAGCATGTTTATGCTTATCTTAAAGATATCCCATTTTCGATTGATATTGTTGATATATTTAGACGAAGTGAGTTTTTACCAGATGTTGCTTATGATTTTCTTGAGACGGATGCAAAAGTTTTTTGGAGTCAAATTGGTCTTGAGAATGAGGAGGCTGAGACTATTCTTCGTCAAGCGAATAGACAGGATATTGTAATGAATCGTTGTACAAAGATAGAATATATGCGACTCTTTGTTTAATAAAATGAAAAGGTGAGTGAGCTATGCTCGCTCGTTTTTGTTATAATAGACCTATGATTGAAATTTTTGATACGCATACCCACCTTAATGTGGATAATTTTGCAGGAAAAGAACAAGAAGAAATAGATTTTGCAGCTGAACTAGGTGTTATAAAAATGAATATTGTTGGTTTTGATAAGCCAACAATTGATAAATCTTTAGCACTATCAGAGAAGTATGATCAACTATATAGTACGATTGGATGGCATCCTACGGAAGCAGGGTCCTATTCTCAGGAAATTGAGGATATGATTGTATCACAATTGGATAATCCGAAAGTAGTGGCACTTGGGGAAATCGGTTTGGATTATTATTGGATGGAAGATCCTAAAGAGATTCAGATTGATGTCTTTAAGCGTCAAATAGCTTTGTCAAAGGAATACAATCTACCTTTTGTTGTCCATACACGTGATGCACTTGAGGATACTTACGCTGTTATTAAAGAAGTTGGTGTTGGTCCTCGTGGGGGGATTATGCACTCATACTCAGGATCCTTAGAAATGGCTCAAAAATTTGTTGATCTTGGAATGATGATTTCATTTTCAGGTGTTGTAACTTTTAAGAAGGCTTTGGATGTTCAAGAAGCTGCTCAGAAGTTACCTTTAGATAAGATTCTGGTTGAAACGGATGCACCGTATTTGGCACCTGTTCCCAAACGTGGTCGAGAGAATCGTACAGGCTATACACGTTACGTAGTAGACAAGATTGCTGAGCTTCGTGGCTTAACAAGTGAAGAGGTTGCTAGGGCTACTTATGATAATGCGATGAGGATTTTTGGTCTGGATGAATAAAATAAAAATTCAAGAAGTCATCGTGGTAGAAGGTAAGGATGATACGGCAAATTTGAGACGTTTTTATGAGGTGGATACCTATGAGACTAGAGGCTCTGCTATCAATGAAGACGACTTAGAGCGTATCAATAAGCTTAATGACTTACGCGGAGTGATTGTTTTCACTGATCCAGACTATAATGGTGAACGTATCCGTAAAATCATCATGGAAGCTGTTCCGACAGCAAAGCATGCTTTCTTAAACCGTGGGGAAGCAACACCAAAATCTAAGACTAAAGGTCGTTCATTGGGTGTTGAGCATGCGAGTTTTGAGGATCTTCAAAAGGCCTTATCTGGAGTTCTAGGTAGTTACGATGATGATAATCAGTTTGATATTAGTAAATCAAATCTTATGAAGTTAGGACTACTAATGGGAGCAGATAGCCGAAAGCGTCGAGAATATTTGGGTGAGGCACTTCGTATTGGTTACTGCAATGGCAAGCAGCTTCTAAAACGTTTGGAATTGTTTGGAATTACTTTAGAGGAGCTGGAAGAGGCTATGTCAAATTACTAGACTACCAGTAATCTTAAAATCAAATCGCTACTAAGTAGCTTATTATAGAGGTTGGGATAGTTAAGGATTTGGACTTGTTTTGTGTCCAAATATAAAAATCGTGAAATTAACAAGAAAAGAGAATAAATGAGAATTGCAGATTATAGCGTGACCAAGGCTGTCCTTGAACGCCATGGCTTTACCTTTAAGAAGTCTTTCGGACAGAACTTCTTAACAGATACAAATATTTTACAAAAAATTGTTGATACGGCAGAGATTGATAAAAATGTCAATGTAATCGAAATTGGACCTGGTATCGGAGCATTAACAGAATTCTTGGCTGAAAATGCTGCGGAAGTTATGGCTTTTGAAATTGATGATCGATTGGTTCCGATTTTGGAGGATACATTACGTGATCATGATAATGTTAACGTGATTAATGAAGATGTTCTCAAGGCAGATTTACAGACACGGGTAAAAGAATTTAAAAATCCAGAACTACCAATTAAGGTCGTAGCCAATTTGCCATATTATATTACGACGCCAATCTTGATGCATTTGATTGAGAGTAAGATTCCTTTTGCAGAATTTGTTGTTATGATGCAAAAAGAAGTCGCTGACCGCATTTCTGCAGAGCCTAATAGCAAGGCTTATGGTTCTCTATCAATTGCCGTTCAGTATTATATGACTGCTAAAGTGGCATTCATTGTCCCTCGTACAGTCTTTGTACCAGCCCCTAATGTTGACTCAGCCATTTTGAAGATGACGCGTCGTGAACAACCGTTGGTTGAAGTTAAAGATGAGGATTTCCTTTTCCGAGTGGCTAAGGCTAGCTTTGTCCATCGTCGTAAGACATTGTGGAATAATTTAACAAATCATTTTGGTAAATCTGAAGAAGTAAAATCCAAACTTGAGAAGGCATTGGAAATTGCAGATATAAAACCTTCTATTCGTGGAGAGGCTTTATCTATTTCTGATTTTGCACATTTATCAGATGCTTTGAGAGAAGCAGGCCTATAATTCAAAAATCCCACTGAATCTCAGTGGGATTATTAGTTATGCGGAGAAAGGGATTTGAACCCTCACGCTTGAAAAAGCACATGCGCCTGAAGCATGCGTGTCTGCCATTCCACCACCTCCGCAGATGATATGCCTATTATACTGCAATCTATTGAAAATGCAAGGAGGCCCATGGGAAATGGAAAATCCGTTTTTTTGTTCCAGAAAAGCTTTCTAATTTGTGATATAATAGGGCTATTAAACGAATGAGGAGTTCACTTGCAAGGAAGAATTATCAAAGCACTGGCAGGTTTCTATTATGTAGAGCATGATGGTGTTATATACCAGACGCGTGCACGAGGAAATTTTAGAAAAAAAGGACAAACACCTTATGTTGGAGATTTTGTTGAATTTTCAGCAGAGGAAAATTCAGAAGGTTATATCCTTAAAATTGGTCAACGAATCAATAGTTTAGTGCGTCCACCCATTGTCAATATAGATCAGGCTGTGGTTATTATGTCTGTTAAGGAACCGGATTTTAACTGTAATCTTTTGGACCGTTTTTTGGTTCTACTAGAGCATAAAAATATAAAGCCTGTAATCTATATTTCTAAGATGGACTTGGTTGAAGATGATTCAGAAATGAAAGCCATTCAAAAACAATATCAAAGAATTGGTTTTGATTTTATCTTCAGTTTGGAAGAACTATTGCCGCTCTTGACTGATAAAATAACAGTCTTTATGGGACAGACGGGTGTTGGAAAATCAACCTTGTTGAACCGTATTGCCCCACAGTTACATTTAGAAACAGGTGAGATTTCAGACAGTTTAGGTCGTGGACGTCATACTACAAGGGCTGTAAGTCTTTATGACGTTCATGGTGGGAAGATTGCTGACACACCAGGATTCTCTTCGCTAGATTATGAAGTGGATAATGCAGAGGACTTGAGTGAAGCTTTTCCGGAAATTCGTCAAGCTAGTCATGGTTGTAAATTCCGTTCTTGTACTCATACCCATGAGCCTTCTTGCGCTGTTAAGGAAGAGGTTGAAAATGGCCAAATCTGGCAAGTCCGTTATGATAATTACCTTCAATTTCTAAGTGAAATTGAAAATCGTCGTGAAACATATAAAAAAACTGTAAAAAGAAAGTAGGTCTCTCATGTCATATAAAATTGCTCCTTCTATCCTAGCTGCTGATTACGCTAATTTTGCTTCAGAACTAGCTCGTATTGATGTATCAGGTGCGGAATATGTTCACATTGATATTATGGATGGTCAATTTGTTCCTAATATCAGTTGGGGAGCAGATGTGGTTGCTAGTATGCGTAAACATAGCAAGTTAGTTTTTGATTGTCACCTTATGGTTGTTGATCCTGAGCGTTATGTGGATGCCTATGCACAAGCTGGTGCAGATATCATGACCATTCATGTTGAAGCCACTAGGCATATCCATGGTGCCCTCCAGAAAATCAAAGTTGCTGGTATGAAAGCAGGTGTTGTGATTAATCCTGGAACCCCAGTTGAGGCACTTATTCCTGTACTTGATTTAGTGGATCAAGTACTTATCATGACTGTAAATCCAGGTTTTGGTGGTCAGGCGTTCATTCCAGAAATGATGTCTAAAGTAGAGCGTGTTGTGGAGCTTCGTGAAAAAGGTGGCTATTCATTCGATATTGAAGTTGATGGTGGTGTAGATAACAACACTATTGCAGCATGTGCCAAGGCGGGGGCTAATGTTTTTGTAGCGGGCTCTTACCTCTTCAAAAATCCTGATTTGACAGCGCAAGTTCAAACGCTTCGTGATGCTATCGATGCCTAAAATAGCTTTATTTGTCGGTGGTGAGCTAGAGTGGTTCACTACCGATTTTGATTATTTTGTTGGGGTGGATCGTGCGTGCTTACGTTTGTTGGAGTTAGGTTTACCTATTGATTTGGCTGTTGGAGACTTTGATTCAGTATCTCGGTCAGAGTTAGAGATGATCCAATCAGCTACCAAAGATTGTATGATTGCTCCGGCTGAAAAGGATGACACGGATACAGAGTTAGCCCTAAAAATTACATTTCAGTTATATCCTGAGGCGGAAGTAACTATTTTCGGTGCTTTTGGTGGCAGAATTGATCATATGTTATCAAATATATTTTTGGTCAGCGATCCTGAATTAGCTCCTTTTATGAGGCGTATCTGTTTGCGAGATAAGCAAAATAAGATTACTTATTATCCAGAAGGAAGTCATAAAGTTTTACCAGAACCTGGAATGACATATGTTTCTTTTTTACATGAGGGTGATGGAGAACTGACGATTTTGGGAGCAAAATACGAATTAACTAGTATGAATTATTTCCAGAAGAAAATCTATTCTAGCAATGAATTCGTTGATGGTCCGATTCAAGTGCTTGTGCCAAATGGATATGTGATTGTCATCCAGACTAAAGATAGGAGTTAGTATGATCTATCTACTTACACTTTTAACTTTATTAAGCTTGGGGATTCTTATTGTTCTTTTCTTGAAGAATATGGAGTTAAAAGAACAGATTAATAAGAGTTTGGAAGAAAATGCAGATAATCTTTCAGATCAAGTTTCGTTTCAATTGGAAAGTTTTGCTAAGACAAACCAACTGGAAACAACAAAGCAATTGAACCAATTGCAGATGGAACTATATCAACAGTTGACAGATATCCGAGAGGTTTTACATCAAAATTTGTCTGATAATCGAGACCGTTCTGACCAACGTCTTGAGCAAATAAACCAAAGCTTAACCAAAGCTGTTAAAGATATGCAGGATTCCAATGAGAAACGTTTGGAACAAATGCGTCAGACAGTTGAAGAGAAACTTGAGCAAACCTTACAAACACGTTTACAAGCCTCTTTTGAGACGGTTTCAAGACAATTAGAGTCGGTTAACCAGGGCTTGGGGGAAATGAAAAATGTAGCCAAGGATGTTGGAAGTCTTAACAAGGTCCTTTCAAATACAAAAACACGAGGTATTTTGGGAGAGCTTCAATTAGGGCAAATTATTGAAGACATATTGACTGTTAATCAGTACGAGCGAGAATTTCCTACGGTATCAGGTTCAAGTGAACGAGTTGAATATGCAATCAAAATGCCAGGAAACCATAAAGATGAATATATCTACCTTCCCATTGATTCTAAGTTTCCTTTGGAAGATTACTATCGTCTGGAAGATGCTTATGAGTCTGGTAATAAAGAGGAGATTGAGAATCACCGTAAGTCACTTCTGACTAGTATTAAGCGATTTGCAAAGAATATTAACAAGAAGTATCTTAACCCACCTGAAACTACAAATTTTGGTATATTATTTTTACCGACGGAAGGACTTTATGCTGAGGTAGTACGCCAACCAGCCTTCTTTGACGCCCTTCGTCGCGAGGAGAATATTGTTATCGCAGGGCCGTCAACCTTATCAGCACTCTTGAATTCATTGTCTGTAGGTTTTAGAACTTTGAATATTCAAAAGAATGCGGATGATATTAGTAAGATTTTAGGTAACGTCAAACTAGAATTTGGCAGGTTTGGAGATATGTTAGCTAAAGCTCAGAAACAATTGAATACAGCAAGTAAAACCGTCGATAGTCTTCTTAACACAAGGAGTAGGGCAATTGTTAGAGCTCTTGATACAATTGAAACCTATCAAGACAGTGCGACACAAAGTTTGTTGGATTTACCACGATTAGAAAACGAGGACAAGCATGAAGATTAATCAAATGAAAAAAGACGAGTATTTTGAAGGTTTTTATCTGATTAAGCGTGCAGAGGTACGTAAGACAAGAGCAGGAAAGGATTACATTGCCTTTACATTCCAGGATGATACTGGAGAGATTTCAGGCAACCTATGGGATGCTCAGCCTTATAATGTCGAAGAATTTACCGCAGGTAAAGTAGTGCATATGGAGGGCCGTCGAGAGGTTTATAATAATACTCCTCAGGTAAACCAAATTACCTTACGCTTGCCTACATTTGGTGAGCCAAATGATCCGGCTGATTTCAAAGAGAAACCACCAGTAAATCCTTCCGAAGTACGCGAATACCTAGAGCAAATGATTTTCAAGATTGAGGAAGCAACTTGGCAGCGTGTTGTTCGTGCCCTTTATCGAAAGTATAATAAAGAGTTCTTCACTTTTCCAGCTGCTAAAACAAATCATCATGCTTTTGAAAGTGGACTAGCCTATCATACAGCTACTATGGTTCGCCTAGCGGACAGCATTGGAGATATTTATCCAGAGCTCAATAAGAGCCTACTCTTTGCCGGAATTATGCTTCATGATTTGGCTAAGGTTATTGAACTTACTGGTCCTGAAAATACTGAGTATACGGTTCGTGGAAACTTGATTGGTCATATTGCTTTGATTGATGAAGAAATCACTAAGGTGCTCATGGAGCTCAATATTGATGATACGCGTGAGGATGTCGTTGTTTTGCGTCATGTCATTCTCAGCCACCACGGACAACTAGAGTATGGTAGCCCAGTGCGACCTCGTATTATGGAAGCAGAAATTATTCATATGATTGATAATCTTGATGCCAGTATGATGATGATGACGACAGCCCTTAATCTAGTAGGTCCAGGAGAAATGACAAATCGTCTCTTTGCTATGGATAATCGTTCTTTCTACAAGCCAAAATTTGATTAAAATCGAAATTAAGCGAGCATTTTATATGAAAATGTTCGTTTTTTGCTGTATTATGGTATAATAGTTAAAAAGTACAGAAAATATAGGTAACATATGAAATTAAAACGAAGTGAGCGCATGGTAGTGATTTCAAACTATCTGATTAATAATCCTTATCAATTGACAAGCCTCAACACCTTTGCAGAGCGTTATGAAGTTGCAAAGTCTTCAATCTCAGAAGATGTTGCTATCATTAAAAAAGCTTTTGAGGAAAGTCAAATAGGAGAAATCGAAACAGTAACGGGTGCATCTGGTGGCGTTATGTTTACACCAACTATTTCTGATGAAGATGCAAGAAGTCTGGTTGAAGATCTTTGTAAGCGTCTTTCCGAGAGTGATCGTATCTTACCAGGTGGTTATCTCTACCTATCTGATTTATTGAGTACACCGTCTATTTTGAAAAATGTTGGTCGTATCATTGCCAGTGCCTTTAAAGGACAAAAAATTGATGCCGTTATGACAGTTGCAACCAAAGGAGTTCCTTTAGCAAATGCAGTAGCAGATGTCTTGAACATTCCATTTGTTATCGTTCGTCGTGACTTGAAAATTACAGAAGGTTCAACCGTATCGGTAAACTACGTTAGTGGTTCAAGTGATCGTATTGAAAAGATGTTCCTTTCAAAACGTAGTTTGAAACCAAATAGCCGCGTCCTTATTGTTGATGATTTTCTTAAAGGTGGCGGTACCATTACGGGTATGATTAGCTTGCTTTCAGAATTTGATAGTGAGTTAGTAGGTGTAGCTGTATTCGCAGAAAATGCTAAAGGTGATCGTGATATCCATGAATATAAATCATTACTTACTGTTTCTGACATCGATGTAAAAGCACAGAAGGTAGAAGTTGAAGTCGGTAATATTTTTGACAAATAATTAATCTACGATAGTATTCCTAATTTAACGATTAGGAATTTTTCTTTTTAACAAGAAAGTCTTGACAATAATTATCAAAAAATGATACTATATTAGACGGTACTTTTTACTTTTGGTCTCTCAAAAGTGTACAGAGACGTGCTGACATAAGTTGCAAAAGTACACACAGATATGGGCTGTCACCAAGTGCCATATCAACCAAAAATAAAAAAACACAGGAGAATGTAGATGCCTACAATTAACCAATTGGTTCGTAAACCACGTCAATCAAAAGTTGTTAAATCTAAATCACCAGCTTTGAACGTTGGTTACAACAGCCACAAAAAAGTTCAAACTAACGTATCTTCACCACAAAAACGTGGTGTTGCAACACGTGTTGGAACAATGACACCTAAGAAACCTAACTCAGCCCTTCGTAAATTCGCTCGTGTACGTTTGAGCAACCTTATCGAAGTTACTGCTTACATCCCAGGTATCGGACACAACCTCCAAGAACACAGCGTTGTTCTTATCCGTGGTGGACGTGTAAAAGACCTTCCAGGGGTACGTTACCACATCGTCCGTGGTGCACTTGATACTGCAGGTGTAGCTGATCGTAAACAAAGCCGTTCTAAATACGGTGCTAAACGTCCTAAAGGATAAGAAGGGAGATAAGATAAAATGAGTCGTAAAAATAGAGCGCCTAAACGCGAAGTATTGGCAGATCCATTGTACAATTCAAAAATCGTTACACGTCTTATCAACCGTGTAATGCTTGACGGTAAACGTGGTACTGCTGCAACAATCGTATACGATGCTTTCGAGCAAATCAAAGAAGCTACTGGAAACGATGCACTTGAAGTATTTGAAACAGCTATGGAAAACATCATGCCTGTACTTGAAGTACGTGCACGTCGTGTTGGTGGATCAAACTACCAAGTCCCAGTTGAAGTTCGTCCAGAACGTCGTACAACTCTTGGTCTTCGTTGGTTGGTTAACGCATCACGTGCGCGTGGTGAACACACTATGAAAGATCGTCTTGCAAAAGAAATCATGGATGCTGCAAACAACACTGGTGCATCAGTTAAGAAACGTGAAGATACTCACAAAATGGCTGAAGCAAACCGTGCCTTTGCACACTTCCGCTGGTAATCATAAGTTTCAAGCTGAATTACAGTCATATATTCATAAGCTAAGATTATGGATTTGTAATAGGCTGACTCTGAATTCAAATAATATCATTCATATCATTTGAAAACCAGTTAAATATTAGTGAAAAAACGGGTAGGTCCTGCCTATCCGTTTTTTGACAATAATGTTATAATAAATAAGTAAACTAAAATATTTATAGGAGAATAAACCTAATGGCACGCGAATTTTCACTTGCAAAAACTCGTAATATCGGTATCATGGCCCACGTCGATGCCGGTAAAACAACTACAACAGAGCGTATCCTTTACTACACTGGTAAAATCCACAAAATCGGTGAAACTCACGAAGGTGCATCACAAATGGACTGGATGGAGCAAGAACAAGAACGTGGTATCACAATCACATCTGCCGCTACAACAGCACAATGGGATGGTCACCGCGTTAACATCATCGATACACCAGGACACGTGGACTTCACAATCGAAGTACAACGTTCACTCCGTGTATTGGATGGTGCCGTAACCGTTCTTGACTCACAATCAGGTGTAGAACCTCAAACTGAAACAGTTTGGCGTCAAGCAACTGAGTATGGTGTTCCACGTATCGTATTTGCCAACAAAATGGATAAAATCGGTGCAGACTTCCTTTACTCAGTAAGCACACTTCACGATCGTCTTCAAGCAAACGCACACCCAATCCAATTGCCAATCGGTGCTGAAGATGATTTCCGTGGTATCATTGACTTGATTAAAATGAAAGCTGAAATCTATACTAATGACCTTGGTACAGATATTCTTGAAGAAGATATTCCAGCTGATTACGTTGATCAAGCAAACGAATACCGTGAAAAATTGATCGAAGCAGTTGCTGAAACTGACGAAGATTTGATGATGAAATACCTTGAAGGTGAAGAAATCACTAACGAGGAATTGAAAGCAGCTATCCGTCGTGCAACAATCAACGTTGAATTCTTCCCAGTTCTTTGTGGTTCTGCCTTCAAGAACAAAGGTGTTCAATTGATGCTTGATGCGGTTATCGATTACCTTCCAAGCCCACTTGATATCCCTGCAATCAAAGGTATCAACCCAGATACAGACGAAGAAGAAACTCGTCCAGCATCTGATGATGAGCCATTCGCAGCTCTTGCCTTCAAGATCATGACTGACCCATTTGTAGGTCGTTTGACATTTATCCGTGTTTACTCAGGTATCCTTCAATCAGGTTCATATGTAATGAACACATCTAAAGGTAAACGTGAACGTATCGGACGTATCCTTCAAATGCACGCTAACAGCCGTCAAGAAATTGAACAAGTATACGCTGGTGATATCGCTGCTGCTATCGGTTTGAAAGATACTACAACTGGTGACTCATTGACTGATGAAAAAGCTAAAGTTATTCTTGAGTCAATCGAAGTTCCAGAACCAGTTATCCAATTGATGGTTGAGCCTAAGACTAAAGCTGACCAAGATAAGATGGGTATCGGTCTTCAAAAACTTGCTGAAGAAGATCCAACATTCCGTGTTGAAACTAACCCTGAAACTGGTGAAACAGTTATCTCTGGTATGGGTGAACTTCACCTTGATGTCCTTGTTGACCGTTTGAAACGTGAACACAAAGTTGAAGCAAACGTTGGTGCTCCACAAGTATCTTACCGTGAAACATTCCGTGCTGGAACACAAGCACGTGGATTCTTCAAACGTCAATCTGGTGGTAAAGGTCAGTTTGGTGATGTTTGGATTGAATTTACTCCAAATGAAGAAGGTAAAGGTTTCGAATTCGAAAATGCTATCGTCGGTGGTGTGGTTCCACGTGAATTCATCCCTGCAGTAGAAAAAGGATTGGAAGAATCTATGGCTAACGGTGTCCTTGCTGGATACCCAATGGTTGACATCAAAGCTAAGCTTTACGATGGTTCATACCACGATGTCGATTCATCTGAAACTGCCTTCAAGATCGCTGCATCTCTTGCACTTAAAGAAGCTGCTAAGACTGCACAACCAACTATCCTTGAACCAATGATGCTTGTAACAATCACTGTTCCTGAAGAAAACCTTGGTGATGTTATGGGTCACGTTACAGCTCGTCGTGGACGTGTTGATGGTATGGAAGCACACGGTAACAGCCAAATCGTTCGTGCATATGTTCCACTTGCTGAAATGTTCGGTTATGCAACAACACTTCGTTCTGCAACTCAAGGTCGTGGTACATTCATGATGGTATTTGACCACTATGAAGATGTTCCTAAATCAGTTCAAGAAGAAATCATCAAGAAAAATTCTGGTGAAGCTTAATTAGAACTTATAAAGTTAAGGTACTTATGAAAGTAAGTGCCTTTTCTATTTGCAATTTTTTGAAAAAAATTATATAATATGACTGTTGAAAGGTTGAATTGAAAGCGCTCAAGTTAATCTTTTCACAATTGGGAGAGCTTGCTCTCAAAATTATATTTATTTGATTTTCATAAGGAGGAAATCACTAATGGTAGTTAAAGTTGGTATTAACGGTTTCGGTCGTATCGGTCGTCTTGCTTTCCGTCGTATCCAAAACGTAGAAGGTGTTGAAGTTACACGCATCAACGACCTTACAGATCCAGTTATGCTTGCACACTTGTTGAAATACGACACAACTCAAGGTCGTTTCGACGGTACTGTTGAAGTTAAAGAAGGTGGATTTGAAGTTAACGGTAAATTCGTTAAAGTTTCTGCTGAACGTGATCCAGAACAAATCGACTGGGCTAACGACGGTGTAGAAATCGTTCTTGAAGCAACTGGTTTCTTTGCTACTAAAGCAGCTGCTGAAAAACACTTGCATGCTGGTGGTGCTAAGAAAGTTGTTATCA
>ERZ1699254.532-NODE-532-length-13963-cov-6.128794_pt1 | contig 13963 bp, 7 predicted proteins | sample MGYA00581522_ERZ1699254 | MGnify/ENA primary metagenome ERZ1699254 (study PRJEB42319, sample SAMD00040329) | human oral metagenome | material: saliva | host: Homo sapiens | study: EMG produced TPA metagenomics assembly of PRJDB4115 data set (Metgenomic analysis of... | reverse complement strand
TCTTTAAGTATGCTCACCGTTTGATTTTTCAGGCTATGGTTGATTTATCTGATCGTGGAGATGCTATTGACGCAACCACAGTTCGGACGATACTAGATAGCCAGGGTGATTTACAAACTATTGGAGGCTTGTCTTATCTGGTTGAGATTGTCAATTCGGTGCCAACCTCTGCCAATGCGGAATACTATGCTAAAATTGTAGCAGAAAAGGCTATGCTTAGACGTCTAATTGCTAAGTTGACAGAGTCTGTAAACCTAGCCTATGAAGCTTCTCAACCTGCTGACGAAATTATTGCTCGTGCAGAAAAAGGCTTGATTGACGTTAGTGAGAATGCCAATCGAAATGGCTTTAAAAATATTCGCGATGTATTGAATATCAACTTTGGGAATTTAGAAGCTCGTTCGCAACAGACTTCAGATATCACGGGTATTGCGACAGGTTATCGAGATTTAGATCACATGACGACAGGTCTGCATGAGGAAGAATTGATTATTTTGGCAGCTCGTCCTGCGGTTGGTAAGACAGCCTTTGCTTTGAATATTGCGCAAAATATCGGAACCAAATTAGACAAGACAGTTGCTATTTTCTCTCTGGAAATGGGTGCTGAAAGTTTGGTCGATCGTATGCTGGCTGCGGAAGGCTTGGTAGAGTCGCATTCTATCCGTACAGGTCAATTGACCGAGGAAGAATGGCGCAAGTATACGATTGCTCAGGGTAATCTGGCTAATGCAAGTATCTACATTGATGATACACCAGGGATTCGGATCACAGAAATTCGCTCTCGTTCTCGTAAACTAGCTCAAGAAACAGGTAATCTAGGCTTGATTTTGATTGACTATCTTCAGCTGATCACAGGGACTGGTCGAGAAAATCGTCAACAAGAAGTATCTGAGATTTCCCGTCAGTTGAAAATCCTAGCAAAAGAACTCAAAGTTCCAGTTATAGCTCTTAGTCAGCTTTCTCGTGGTGTAGAGCAACGTCAAGATAAGAGACCAGTTTTGTCTGATATTCGTGAATCTGGATCTATTGAGCAGGATGCTGATATCGTAGCCTTTCTCTATCGTGATGACTATTATGAGCGCGGTGGTGAAGAGGAGGAAGGCATTCCAAATAATAAAGTAGAAGTGATTATCGAGAAAAACCGTAGCGGTGCTCGCGGAACGGTAGAATTGATTTTCCAAAAAGAATATAATAAATTTTCAAGTATTTCGAAGATGGAGGAACCAAGATGACAGACGCATTTACAGATGTGGCTAAAATGAAAAAAATCAAAGAAGAGATTAAGGCGCATGAGGGACAAGTGGTGGAAATGACCTTAGAAAATGGTCGTAAACGCCAAAAGAATCGTTTGGGAAAACTAATTGAGGTTTACCCATCGCTCTTCATCGTTGAGTTTGGAAATGTTGAAGGAGACAAACAGGCTAATGTCTATGTTGAATCTTTCACCTATTCAGATATTTTGACAGAAAAGAACTTAATTCATTATTTGGATTAAGGATAATCATGAAGGTGAGAAGATTTCTCACTTTTTTTATTTTCTTTCGAATGATATAGATGAGGTCAACCTCAAAAATCTAATTATTTGAAGGAGAATGAATGACATTTACTAAAGCAGGACATAAAAAGGGAACTTTTCTAAAGAGAACGACGGTGGGCACAGCATCACTATTGCTAGCAGGTGCTTTTTTGTTTGGTGGAGGAGCTGTTCATGCCAATCAGGCAAACAATGGCTCACTGGCACGAGGAGATGATTATCCCTATTATTATAAAAATGGAAGTCAAGAAATTGATAAGTGGCGAATGTACTCAAGACAGTGTACTTCATTTGCTGCCTTTCGTCTTAGCAGTGTAAATGGTTTTGAGTTACCAGCTGCGTATGGAAATGCAAATCAATGGGGATATAGGGCTAAAAGAGAAGGCTATCGTGTCGATCAGCATCCAGCAATTGGCTCTATAGCTTGGGATGCAAGCGGACAGTATGGCCACGTAGCCTGGGTATCCAATGTCCTTGGTGACATGATTGAAATCGAGGAGTACAATTATGGTATTAGAGAGAAGTACAATCGTAGAATTGTGAAGGCAAGCTCTATGACTGGCTTCATTCATTTTAAAGATGTCGGACAGGCTAGTACAGGGAATTATCAATCAACTTTAGTATCTAGTGGAACCCATGTTTTTACAGAAAAAGCTGCTATTATGAACCAGCCATCACAAGCGGCTGAGATTATTGACTATTACTATCCTGGAGAAAGTGTTCATTACGATCAGACTCTTGAAAAAGATGGCTATAAATGGGTTAGTTATTTATCCCGAACTGGAAATCGCAGATATGTCCAGCTAGCTAAAACAGCAACTGCTAAGAATGGATGGGAAAAACAGGGGACAACTTGGTACTACTATGAAAATGGGAAAGTCGCTCTTGGTTGGAAAAAGATAAACGGCAGTTGGTACTATTTCCAAACTAATGGTTCAATGAGAACAGGTTGGCTAAAAGACGGTTCCAAGTGGTACTACTTGAAATCATCTGGAGAAATGCAGACAGGATGGTTGAAGGATAAGGGCATTTGGTATTATCTCGAAAGCTCAGGTGCAATGAAGGCTAGTCAGTGGTTCCAGGTTTCAGGGAAATATTATTACGTGAACGCATCTGGAGAATTGGCAGTAGATACGATTATAGATGGATTCCAAGTTGATAGCAATGGTGCGCGAGTTGAAAAAACATCCCAATAAGCCTTCTCCTTTAATATAACTCTTAGCAATGGTATTTTTCCCTGCTTTCCTATATAATGGGTGTATGGACAAGAAAAAATTATTATTGATTGATGGTTCTTCGGTTGCTTTCCGAGCATTCTTTGCACTTTATCAGCAACTGGATCGTTTTAAAAATGACAATGGACTACATACCAATGCAATCTATGGATTTCATCTGATGCTAAATCACCTATTGGAACGTGTCCAACCGAGTCATATCCTGGTTGCTTTTGATGCAGGAAAGACAACTTTCCGTACAGAGATGTATGCTGATTATAAGGGTGGCCGTGCTAAGACTCCGGATGAGTTTCGTGAGCAATTTCCCTTTATTCGTGAGTTGCTAGACCATCTTGGGATTCGTCATTATGAGTTGGCCCAGTATGAAGCAGATGATATCATTGGTACCTTGGGACGCTTGGCTGAAAAGGATTCTTTTGATGTAACTATCGTCAGTGGAGACAAGGACTTGATTCAGTTGACAGATGAACATACAGTGGTTGAGATTTCTAAGAAAGGTGTAGCTGAATTTGAGGCGTTTACACCAGAATATCTCATGGAAAAGATGGGCATCACACCAGCTCAGTTCATTGATCTTAAAGCCCTCATGGGAGATAAGTCAGATAATATCCCTGGTGTAACTAAGATTGGTGAAAAGACTGGGATCAAGCTCTTGTTAGAACATGGCTCGCTTGAAGGTATTTATGAAAATATTGACAGCATGAAGGCTTCAAAGATGAAGGAAAATCTTGTCAATGACAAGGAACAAGCCTTTCTGTCTAAAACACTAGCTACCATCGACACGAAAGCGCCAATCGAGATAGGTCTGGATGATTTGGTCTATAGTGGGCCAAATGTGGAAAACCTTGGGAAATTCTACGATGAGATGGGCTTTAAGCAGCTCAAGCAAGCCTTGAATGCTTCTCAGACTAACCAAGCTGAGACTTTGAATTTCACTATGGTGGATAAAGTAAGTCAAGATATGCTGAGTGAAGACTCTATCTTCCACTTTGAACTTTTTGGAGAAAACTATCATATAGATGATTTAGTTGGCTTTGCCTGGTCTTGTGGAGACAAACTTTACGCTACAGATAAGCTAGAACTTCTGCAGGATCCGATTCTTAAGGATTTTCTAGAAAAAACACCTCTGAAAGTGTATGACTTTAAGAAGGCTAAAGTTCTCTTAAATCGCTTTGGTTTGAATTTACAGGCTCCTGCTTTTGACAGCCGTTTGGCTAAGTATCTTCTCTCAACAGTAGAGAATAATGAAATTTCAACCATTGCTAGTCTATACGGTAAGACATATTTACCTGATGATGAAACCTTCTACGGCAAGGGTGTCAAGAAAGCTATCCCTGAGCGAGAGAAATTCTTGGAACACTTAGCTCGTAAGGTTGCTGTTTTAGTTGAAACTGAACCTGTTTTACTTGACAAGTTAAGTGAAAACGGTCAATTAGACCTCCTCTATGAGATGGAGCAACCTCTGGCCCTTGTTCTAGCTAAGATGGAAATCGCTGGGATCAAGGTCAAAAAAGAAACCTTGCTTGAGATGCAAGCTGAAAATGAGCTCGTCATCGAAAAGTTGACGCAAGAGATTTATGAATTGGCTGGTGAGGAATTTAATATCAACTCGCCTAAACAGCTTGGCGAATTGCTTTTTGAAAAGCTAGGTCTCCCTCTCGAATACACGAAGAAAACTAAGACCGGTTACTCGACAGCAGTAGATGTCTTGGAACGTCTAGCTCCTATTGCCCCAATCGTTAAGAAAATTCTCGATTACCGTCAGATTGCTAAGATTCAATCCACTTATGTAATCGGTCTACAGGACTGGATTTTAGCGGATGGCAAGATTCACACGCGCTATGTACAGGATTTGACTCAGACCGGTCGTCTGTCTAGTGTGGATCCAAACTTGCAAAATATCCCTGTTCGATTGGAACAAGGTCGTCTTATTCGTAAGGCTTTTGTGCCAGAGTGGGAGGATAGTGTCCTTCTCAGCTCGGACTACTCACAGATTGAATTGCGCGTTTTGGCGCATATCTCTAAGGATGAACACTTAATTAAGGCCTTCCAAGAAGGAGCGGATATTCATACCTCGACAGCCATGCGTGTCTTTGGGATTGAACGTCCTGAGGATGTGACTCCGAATGACCGTCGCAATGCCAAGGCTGTCAACTTTGGAGTGGTTTACGGAATTTCAGACTTTGGTTTATCCAATAACCTAGGTATCAGCCGTAAAGAGGCGAAGGCCTATATCGATACCTACTTTGAACGCTTCCCAGGTATTAAAAACTACATGGATGAAGTGGTGCGTGAAGCGCGTGATAAGGGTTATGTAGAGACTCTTTTCAAACGTCGTCGTGAGTTGCCAGATATCAATTCGCGTAACTTTAACATTCGTGGTTTTGCGGAACGTACAGCTATCAACTCACCTATCCAAGGTTCGGCTGCAGATATTCTCAAAATCGCTATGATTCAGTTAGATAAAGCCTTGGTAGCAGGTGGTTATCAGACTAAGATGCTGTTACAAGTACACGATGAAATTGTACTTGAGGTGCCTAAGTCAGAATTGATAGTTATTAAAAATCTTGTCAAACAAACTATGGAAGAAGCCATTCAACTCAGTGTGCCACTGATTGCTGACGAAAATGAAGGTGTAACTTGGTACGAAGCTAAGTAGAAAATAGATTATCAAACAAAAAAATCCCCTTGAACAATATGGTTCAAAGGGGATTTTTCTTTCAGGAAAAGACAAAAGCGAAACTATCTAGCTAATAGTAGAATTTATTTGCTTTGTTTCTTTTGTTCTTTTTTGGCAAGTACTGGTAGAATAACACCCAAACCAATCAGAATAATTGGTGTTAAGATATTTGTAAGTAGAGAGAATTGCCAAGCAGTTGGATTCTCAGCATAGTTAATTTTTGGAACCATACCTAGGATACAAGCAAAGGCTGTAAAGAGGAAGCACCAAGTACCGATAATAAAGCCAAGTTTAGGATTTTTCACAAACTTGTATTCGGCATTTTTGTATGTCTTCCAGGCGCGATTGAGCATCATGTAGGCAAGGAATACCCAGAGGTAACGCATCGGCATCACGATAGAATTGAGGTTGGTCATCCATTTTACAAGTCCGTCAATTTCCTGGATACCAAAAATTGGGAGGATGATGATGAGACTAACGAGGACGCCTGTAAGGAGATAACCATTAATGAGGACGCCTTTTTCAGTACGTTTACGAAGCCAACTTGGGATGTAGTTTTCATCAGCGTTATTGAGAAGGATTTGCAGTGGTGCATCAATAGAGAAGGCAAGTGCCGCAATTTGTCCGACCATGTTTGTAAGAGCATAGATTACGACAAAGAGGTTTCCAACGCCCCAAGAATTTCCTAGCATTTGGAAGGCTTGATAAGCACCATTACGCATGAGGTCTTCAGGGATATTATTGCCATCAAATAGCATTCCCATGGCAACTGAACCAAGGATAGCAGAGAGACCTACCATGATGGCCATGACAATCATACCTTTTGGAAATTCTTTTGCAGGGTTGCGGGTTTGATTCACGTAAGGGGAAATTTTTTCACAACCACCAACTGCAAATACTAGCAGTGAAATCGTTGTAAAATAAGAAAAATCAAAGTTTGGAATGTAGGTGCTCAGCTGATCCATGTGTGGTGTCGCAAACTGAATATCAGGCTTGATGAAAGGCAGACCGACAGCCAAAAGCACAAAGAATAGAGACATAATCAACATAGCACTTCCCGCCAAGCTACCGATAACTTTTAGAGTTGCCAATCCCTTTGTAGAAAGGTAGAGGAAAAGTCCAAAGATTAGTAAGCTGAGAATAACAATCCAGTGGAAGTCAATTTGTTTTAGAAATTGACCGTTGCCTTGCAAGGCCCATCCAAGCGGAATCAGGATTCCTTGAGGTTTTTGTGCGAGGTAAGGGATATGCACAACCCAGTAGGTCCAAGCGGCAAAGTAGGCGAGACGTTTGGTTGATGTTTTTTCAACCCAGTCACTAACACCGCTTCCGCTTTCCTTAAAGGTAGAACCTAGTTGTCCGACAATGAGGGAATAAGGGATGAAGTAGAGTGCGAGGATTAAAACCCAAGATACGACGACTGAAATTCCCTGTTGAGAATAGTTGTTGACGACGTTTCCTAGCCCCCAAACCATGTTGAAAGCGATCAGAGAAACCATCAGCCAATTAAGTTGGTGTTGATCTTTTTTCATAATGTCTCCTTTTCTGATAATTTCAGTTTATCATGTTTTTTTGAAAGCGCCTAATAAAATTTGAAATTTACTATAAAAAATGTAAAGGCTCGCTAAAATATAGGAGGAAGCCCTTGTTGATTGAGAAAGAGTTATCCACAAGTTGTGGATAACTCGATACTAGCCTATCAAAAATATTTTTATAGCTATCATTTGTAAAGGAGACAAGAAATTTAGGAATTATAAGAGAGGATAATCTGGGATAAAGCCTCATTGGACAAGGGTTCTAACAGCATTTCTATTGCAAATCATATATAATTTGGTTGGAGATTTGTTTTGGAAAATCTTGAAAATATTTTCCGAAGAAAGTTTGAAGGTTATTCACAGTTTGTGGATAACTTTATATTGATAAGAAAACTCCTTTATGTACGACAAAGGGGTTTGGTTATTAATGCTTCGGTAACCAACTGAGATTAAAGTCAAGGGTTTGAGCATTAAGCAGTTCCTGATGACTGATGGTTTGTTTTTCTTTCCCGTCCAATCGACAGTCTTGTACAAAGTGGAAATGTTCATGATTTTGCTGAGTACGAATATCCAACCACTGCTCTTTTTCTGCCAGATAGACACGCAGATGATCAAAGAGTGGAATCCCAAGGTCGTAAGATGCTTTTCCTGGACAGGTTGGGTAAAGCCCAAGAGCAGACCAGACATACCAAGCTGATAGACTACCGTTATCCTCGTCTCCTGGATAAGCATCCCAGTCAGATCGAAAGGCTTTTTGACGAAGGGTCTTGATTAAGAGACTGGTATATTGAGAATAATTACTGTAGCGGAAAAGGTAAGGGATGTGGAAACTTGGTTGGTTTGAAATGGCTAGTTGACCAAATGGCGCTGTTGCCATTTCGCTCATTTCATGGATTTCATAACCATAGCCGGTCGTTTCAAAGAGAGGGAGACTTTGACAAGTTTTCAAAAGATAGTTACTAAAGGATTCTTTTCCCCCCATTAGTTGGCTAAGTCCAGAAATATCATGTAAGACACCGAGACTGGCTTGAACGGCTGAACACTCAGCGTAGTCACGACCCCAACTATAAGGAGAAAAGTCAGGACGGAAGTTGCCATCTACATCACGCGCCCTCATGTAGCCTGTTTCAGGGTCAAATAGATTTTGATAATTCTTAGAATATTGGGAATAAGTTTGTGCTAGTTCTTCTTGACCCAATTTTGCTGCGCAGGTAGAGATGCAAAAATCACTATAAGCATAGTCCAGTGTATGACTGACACTTTCATGATAATCTGTGGATAGGTAGCCAAGTTCTTGGTATTGAGCAAGACCGTGTCGCCCGTTGACAGCTTTTGGATCTGCCTTGGTCGCAGTTTCAATCATGGCTTTGAGAAATTCTTCTTCAAGTTCAGGTGCCATGCCTTTACAAGCGCTATCTGCAATAAGACCATCAATCAAAGTACCAGGCATCATTCCTCGTTCGTCAGGAGCAAGCCACTTAGGGAGATAGCCAGTGTCGCGGTAGCTATTAAGGAAGCCCTCAAGAAATTGGTGATAGTATTCCGGAATAATCAAGGCAAAGAGTGGGAATGAAGTGCGGAAGGTATCCCAAAAACCATTGTTGGTATAGAGTAGACCAGGCTTGATCGTTCCTGAAGCAAGGCCCATATGAATATTCTCGCCCTGCTCATTCACCTCATAAAATGTTTGCGGGAAGAGGAAAAGCCTGTAGAGGCAGTGGTCAAAAAATGTTCGGTCTACTGAGCCGGTTTCTACGACATCAAAACGGCCCAGAAGGTCTTCCCAACTATCTTTAGCATCTGCTTTTGTTTCTTCAAAATCTTGTTTAGGGAGATTAAAGAGGGCTTGCTCTTTGGAAATAAAGGAAGTTGCCAGTTGAACTTGAGCTTCTGCTCCAGCCAAGTCAATACGCCAGTCTTCCCCCTCTTGATTGATAGATTTAATATCCGTAGAGAATGCGAGGACAGTGAACATGACTAGGGGACTTTTGTTTGTTTCTGTTAATCCACTTTGTCGAAAGTCGATAGTACGATTATCCACTTGCTCTAATGTTAAATCATCAGCTGCACGAATATAGAGCGAGAGGTGCTGGCCTTGTGTTTGTCTTAGTTGGATAGAAGCTCCATAGCAAGTCGGTGTGAGTTGAGTTTCAATCTGGTAACGTTCAGAAAAAATTCTGAGATAATGGGGATTGAAAATGGCACGCTCCAAGTTATAGGAAGACTGACGATAGAAGAGCGTGTCACCGCTGATTTTTCCTGTAACAGGAGTCAGTAGTAACCAAGAATAATCACCAATCCAAGGGCTAGGCTGATGGGTTAATCGAATACCCTGAAATATGGGAAGATGGGGATCAAAAAACCAAGATCCTTCCTGATCACTAGTTTGTGGAACAAAGTAATTCATCCCAAAAGGCACTCCAGTGTAGGGTAGTGTATTGCCTCGTGAAAAGGCATGCTTGCTCGCGGTGCCAAATCGGGTATCAATGGTTTCAAGTATAGGTTTCATAGAATATCCTTTAGTCGTTTTCTACATTATATCAGAAAATTTAGCCTTTAGAAAAGGAGTTTTAAATATAACAATTTTGTAGAAAAATGACTAACATTTGTGTATATATTTTCTGGACTAAAAGCTATATACTGAAAATGAAAATTTGTTTGAAAGAGGCAAAATAGTTTATGGTTTATTCAAAAGAAATTGTTAGAGAGTGGCTAGATGAGGTAGCGGAGCGTGCTAAAGATCATCCGGAATGGGTGGATGTCTTTGAACGTTGCTACACAGACACTTTAGACAATACAGTTGAAATCTTAGAAGACGGCTCGACCTTTGTGCTAACCGGGGATATTCCAGCTATGTGGCTCCGTGATTCAACTGCTCAGCTTAGACCATACCTTCATGTGGCAAAAAGAGACCCTCGTTTGCGCCAGACCATTGCTGGCTTGGTTAAACGCCAGATGGCTTTGATTCTCAAGGATCCCTATGCCAACTCTTTCAATATTGAGGAGAACTGGAAGGGTCATCACGAGACAGACCATACAGACCTCAATGGCTGGATTTGGGAACGTAAGTATGAAGTGGATTCGCTTTGCTATCCCTTGCAATTGGCTTATCTCCTTTGGAAGGAAACTGGTGAGACGAGTCAATTTGATGAAATCTTTGTCACCGCGGCCAAGGAAATCCTTCATCTTTGGACGGTGGAGCAAGATCACAATAATTCACCATACCGTTTCGTTCGTGACACTGATCGCAAGGAGGATACCTTGGTAAATGATGGATTTGGTCCTGACTTTGCCGTGACAGGAATGACCTGGTCAGCCTTCCGTCCAAGTGATGACTGCTGTCAGTATAGCTACTTGATTCCGTCGAATATGTTTGCAGTGGTTGTCTTGGGTTATGTCCAAGAAATCTTTGCAGAATTGACTCTAGCCGATAGCGAAAGTATTATTGCTGATGCCAAACGCCTCCAAACTGAGATTCAAGAAGGGATCGAAAATTACGCCTACACTACAAATAGTAAGGGTGAAAAGATTTATGCCTTTGAGGTAGACGGTCTAGGAAATGCTAGCATCATGGACGATCCTAACGTGCCAAGTTTGTTGGCTGCTCCATATCTTGGTTACTGTGATGTCAATGACGAAGTGTATCAAGCCACTCGTCGCACTATTCTGAGCCCTGAAAATCCATACTTCTACCAAGGAGAATACGCTAGTGGACTCGGAAGTTCACATACCTTCTACCGCTATATCTGGCCGATTGCTCTATCTATCCAAGGATTGACAACGACGGATAAGGCGGAGAAAAAACATTTGCTAGATCAACTCGTTGCCTGCGATGGTGGAACAGGTGTCATGCACGAAAGCTTCCACGTAGACGATCCGACTCTCTACTCTCGTGAATGGTTCTCATGGGCCAACATGATGTTCTGCGAATTAGTCTTGGATTACTTGGATATCCGCTAATACTCTTCGAAAATCAAATTCAAACCACGTCAGCTTCGCCTTGCCGTACTCAAGTACAGCCTGCGGCTAGCTTCCTAGTTTGCTCTTTGATTTTCATTGAGTATAAGGAGCACGCTTTAGCTTCACAGATTCTTGTAAAGAATCACAAATATATTTTTAAATTTAAGTTAGAATGAGGTTTTACTCATGGAAAATGTTGTTGTACATATTATTTCTCACAGTCACTGGGATCGTGAGTGGTATCTACCTTTTGAAAGTCACCGGATGCAATTGGTGGAACTTTTTGACAATCTTTTTGATCTTTTTGAAAATGATCCTGAGTTCAAGAGCTTCCACCTAGATGGACAAACCATTGTCCTCGATGACTATTTAGAAATTCGCCCTGAAAACCGTGACAAGGTGCAGCGTTATATCGACGAAGGGAAACTCAAGATTGGACCATTCTACATCTTGCAGGATGATTATTTGATTTCCAGTGAAGCCAATGTCCGCAATACCTTGATTGGCCAAGCTGAATGTGCTAAATGGGGTAAATCAACTCAGATTGGTTACTTTCCAGATACTTTTGGAAATATGGGGCAAGCTCCTCAAATCCTTCAAAAATCAGGTATTCACGTAGCAGCCTTTGGTCGTGGTGTCAAACCGATCGGCTTTGACAACCAAGTCCTCGAAGATGAGCAGTTTACCTCTCAATTTTCTGAGATGTACTGGCAAGGTGCGGATGGTAGCCGTGTGCTCGGCATTCTATTTGCTAACTGGTACAGTAACGGGAACGAAATTCCAGTAGATAAAGATGAAGCCTTGACCTTCTGGAAACAAAAATTGGCAGACGTCCGTGACTATGCTTCTACTAACCAATGGTTGATGATGAACGGATGTGATCACCAACCAGTTCAACGAAATTTGAGTGAAGCCATTCGTGTGGCAAACGAACTTTTCCCTGACGTGACCTTTGTTCACAGCTCCTTTGATGAATACGTTCAAGCAGTGGAAAGTGCACTTCCTGAACATCTATCAACAGTTACAGGTGAGTTGACTAGCCAGGAAACGGATGGTTGGTACACCCTTGCCAATACCTCATCTTCACGTGTTTATCTCAAACAAGCCTTCCAGGGAAACAGCAACTTGCTAGAGCAAGTCGTGGAACCATTAACTATTCTTACAGGAGGGCATAATCATAAAGATCAGTTAACCTATGCTTGGAAAACGCTCTTGCAGAATGCCCCACACGATAGCATCTGCGGATGTAGTATTGACGAAGTTCACCGTGAAATGGAAACTCGCTTTGCCAAGGTCAACCAAGTTGGGAACTTTGTCAAAACAAACCTTCTCAATGAATGGAAACACAAAATAGCAACTCAGGAAGCACAAAGCGACCACCTCTTTACAGTCATCAACACTGGATTACATGACAAGGTTGATACTGCCAGTGTTGTGGTAGATGTAGCCACTTGTGATTTCAAGGAATTGCACCCGACAGAAGGCTTCAAGAAAATGGCGGCTTTGAGTTTGCCAGATTACCATGTTCAAGATTTGGATGGTCATGTCCTTGAAGCGAAGATTGAAGACTTGGGGGCAGGTTTTGGTTATACCTTACCCAAGGATAAATTCCGTCAACCTTATATTGCACGTCAAGTGCGCGTGACAATTCCAATTCACCTTGCACCACTTTCTTGGTCAAGCTTCCAATTAGTCGAAGGGCCAGCAGCACAAAGCGATGGTGTCTTCCAAAATGGAGTTATTGATACTCCATTTGTGACCGTAAGTGTAGATGAAGGTATCACAGTCTACGACAAGACTACAAACGAAGCTTACGAGGACTTTATCCAATTTGAGGACCGTGGTGATATCGGGAATGAGTACATTTACTTCCAACCAAAAGGAACTGAACCAATTTTTGCTCAACTGAAAGGTTATGAAGTTCTGGAAAATAATTCTCGCTATGCTAAGGTTTTACTCAAACACGACTTGACCATTCCAGTTAGCGCAGATGAAAAATTGGATGCTGAACAAAGAGGCATCATCGAGTTCATGAAACGAGATGCAGGTCGTTCAGAAGAGTTGACAACCATTCCTCTTGAAACTGAGATGACTGTTTTTGTGGACAATCCACAAATTCGCTTCAAGACTCGCTTTACAAATACAGCAAAAGACCATCGTATCCGTCTCTTGGTAAAAACTCATAATACTCGTCCAAGCAATGATTCTGAAAGCATCTATGAAGTTGTGACAAGACCAAATAAACCAGCAGATTCTTGGGAAAATCCTGAAAATCCACAACATCAACAAGCCTTTGTCAGCTTGTATGATGATGTTAAAGGAGTGACAGTTTCTAATAAAGGATTGAACGAATACGAAATCCTAGGAGACGACACAATAGCTGTAACACTTCTTCGTGCTTCAGGGGAACTCGGTGACTGGGGCTACTTCCCAACACCAGAAGCACAATGCTTGCGCGATATCGAAGTTGAGTTTGCAGTAGAATGCCATCAGGCTCAGGATCGTTTCTCAGCCTTCCGTCGTGCCAAAGCCTTCCAAGTGCCATTTACAGCTCTTCAGGTTGCAAAACAAGAAGGTAGCGTTGCAGCAACGGGTAGTCTCTTCAACCATCCAGCACTCAACTTGCCACAAGTTTGTCCAACAGCATTTAAGGTAGCTGAAAATGAAGAAGGTTACGTCCTTCGTTACTACAATATGAGCCAAGAAAATGTTCGTGTGTCTGACAAACAACAAACCATTCTTGACTTATTGGAACGACCATATCCAGTTCATTCAGGACTATTGGCGCCACAAGAAATTCGTACAGAATTGATCAAAAAAGAAGAAATCTAATTTTAAAAAGATAACATAAAAAGAAAGGAGGAGCGAAAAGAGTAAGAACCGACTGCTTTTCTCGCTCCTTTTTACAGGTAAAAGCAATGACCATTGCAACGATTGATATCGGAGGGACTGGGATTAAGTTTGCTAGTCTCACTCCGGATGGAAAGATTTTAGATAAGGCCAGCACCCCAACTCCAGA
>ERZ1699254.530-NODE-530-length-13975-cov-2.924610_pt1 | contig 13975 bp, 13 predicted proteins | sample MGYA00581522_ERZ1699254 | MGnify/ENA primary metagenome ERZ1699254 (study PRJEB42319, sample SAMD00040329) | human oral metagenome | material: saliva | host: Homo sapiens | study: EMG produced TPA metagenomics assembly of PRJDB4115 data set (Metgenomic analysis of... | reverse complement strand
CACCCACATCGCAGAGATGTGCGCTGGCATCCTCCTGGGCCACGACCTGGAGACCGCATGCCTCATGGCGAACGCTGGCGCGGCACTCGCCGTCTCTCACGAGTCTGCCCTGCCCGTGCCCACGCGTGAGCAGGTTGACAACGTGCTCGAAACCGGTGTTGTTACGAATATCCTGCGCTGAGCGCTCGCGGCGCGCCTCCTGAGCGGGGCCAGCGCGGGCGATATCGTGGAGCAATCATGGCACAATCGTCTCCACGCTCTTCCTCTGGTAAAGGTCCTGCGCGCCCGCGCGCCAAGACGGGCAAGCCTCGTTCGGCCGCCAAGCGCGAGCCTATGCCGCCACAGCAGCCTACCCAGCCCGGTTTGCTGGCCCGCTTGTTCGCGGCCATTGCTCGTGCCGGAGCCAGCATGGTGCGCGGGTGGAAAGCGACGGACCCCCAGGTCAAGCGCGACGCCGCGGCCTTTATCGCTCTTGCCGCCGCGATCGTCATTGCTCTGCGCGAATGGTTCCAGATTTCCGGTGAGGCTGGGGACGCCATCCACTACGCTTCGGCGGGACTCGTCGGAATCTTCTCCGTCGTTCTCCCCCTGCTCCTCGTGGCGCTCGCCTGCGAGCTTGTCTCCGCGCGCTCGGGCCGCTCCGCGCTGCCCCACCACGTGGCTGGCGGTGTCGGTATTACGATGGCCCTCACCGGACTTGTGCACATCTCGCGCGGTAACCCCAGCATGGGTTCCGAGCCGGGCATCGACACGGCCGGTGGCGCTATCGGCTGGTTCATTGCGCGCCCCCTCATACTCCTCGTTTCCTCGTGGGGAGCCGGTGCCCTCCTCGTCCTGCTGCTGGCCTACTCCATCCTCCTGGCTACCCGCACCGCTGTTGCCGACGTTCCGGCGCGCCTGCGCGATCTCTCTGCCCACCTGAGCGGAACAAGCGAGAAGGACTTCGACGGTGCGCCCGGCGATAGGGCCCCCGCAAAGAAGGCGCGCCGCAAGTCCCGCAAGAATCTCGCGGCCGGAGACGATGATTTCCTCGACGAATACGACGGCGACGAGTCCTTCCGTCAAGCCGCTGAAAAGGAATCCGTTGAACGGACCCAGCTCCTGGAGTCCGGCGCTGTCCCCGTGGCCAAGTCCTTCGTGCCCGCCAAGCCCAGGCCTCGTCCCTCCACGCCGGACGCACCCACCGAGATGATCACCAAGATGCGTCCCGTCGTGGCACCCCACCAGGTCCCCGCTCACGAGCCTGAACCCGAACCGACACCCCCGCCAATCACCGACGAACCCGATGGTGCCTTCCAGCCCAACCTGGATGACTCGATCAGCTACACGCTGCCCTCACAGGACCTGCTCGTCTCAGGGCCGCCCCACATGACGCGCTCCGCCGTCAACGACCAGGTCGTCGCTGCACTCGCCCAGGTCTTCGAGGACTTTAACGTCGACGCGCGCGTCACCGGTTTCTCGCGCGGCCCGACAGTCACCCGCTACGAGGTCGTCCTCGGCGCCGGCGTCAAGGTCGACAAGCTCACCAACCTGTCGAAAAACATCGCCTACGCCGTGGCCTCCGCCGACGTTCGTATCCTCGCGCCGATCCCGGGCAAGAGCGCCATCGGCATCGAGATCCCCAACGCCGACCGCGAAAACGTCGCCCTCGGCGACGTCCTGCGCTCGGCTGCGGCCCGGCGCAACCAGCACCCGCTCGTCGTCGGCGTCGGCAAGGACGTCGAAGGCGGCTACGTCGTCACCAACCTGGCCAAGACACCGCACATGCTGGTCGCCGGCCAGACCGGCTCCGGTAAGTCCTCCTTCGTCAACTCCATGATCACCTCGATCATGATGCGCGCGACGCCGCAGCAAGTGCGCATGATCCTGGTCGACCCCAAGCGCGTGGAACTCACGATCTACGAGGGCATCCCGCACCTCATCTCGCCCATCATCACCGACGCCAAGAAGGCCGCCGAGGCCCTCGAATGGGTCGTCAAGGAGATGGATGCGCGATACGACGACCTGTCGGACTACGGCTTCAAGCACATCGACGACTTCAACAAGGCGGTGGCCGCCGGACAGGTGCAGGCCAAGCCCGGGTTGGAGCGCACGCTGCACCCCTATCCGTACCTTCTCGTGGTCGTCGACGAGCTCGCCGACCTCATGATGGTCGCGCCGCGCGACGTCGAGGCGTCGATTCAGCGCATCACGCAGCTGGCGCGCGCCGCCGGCATCCACCTGGTCCTGGCCACGCAGCGCCCCTCCGTCGACGTCGTCACCGGCCTCATTAAGGCCAACATCCCCTCGCGCCTCGCGTTCGCGACCTCTTCGCTGACCGACTCGCGTACGATCCTCGATCAGCCCGGCGCCGAAAAGCTCATCGGCCAGGGCGACGCCCTCTACCTGCCCGCGGGTGCCTCCAAGCCCATGCGTGTCCAGGGAGCCTGGGTCTCCGAATCCGAGATCCACCAGATCGTCGCCCACGTCAAGAGCCAGATGGAGACGCACTACCGCGACGACGTCGTGCCGGAAAAGAAGGAAACCAAGGTCGCCGAGGACATCGGAGACGATCTCGAAGACCTGCTGCAGGCCGCCGAGCTCGTCGTCTCCACCCAGCTCGGCTCCACCTCGATGCTCCAGCGCAAGCTGCGCGTCGGCTTCGCCCGCGCCGGTCGCCTCATGGACCTGCTCGAGTCGCGCGAAATCGTCGGCCCCTCCGAAGGATCCAAGGCGCGCCAGGTGCTCGTCACCCCCGAACAGCTGCCCGAGGTCCTTGCCATGCTGCGCGGAGAGTCAGCCGGCATCGCCGAGCCTGAGCCCGCCCCCGCGCCCGCTCCGGCCGCTCCCGAGGGGGCACCCAGCCCGGCCATCGGTGCACCCGCTGCTGTTGCGGGGGAAGCTCCGGCCTCGTCCGCTCCCACGCAATCGCCCGCTTCCGGTTACGAAATGGGCACGGCATCCGCCGGCGATTCGCGCGGCAGCGGGGTTGACCCGTACTCTGGTCATAACTTTGGTGGGTCCTCGCCCGACTGGGTCGATGAGGAGCCCGAGGATAACGAGGACGCTTGGCAGCTCACAGGCCGCTGAGAGGAAAGGAAACGGTCATGAGCGATAACGTGTCGCGCGTGCAGCGAAACAGCAAGGTTCCCGTCGTGAACCTGCCCAACGCGCTGACCGTTTTGCGTCTGGTCCTCGTTCCGGTCTTCATTGTCCTTGGCCTTCAGCAGTCGTGGAGCGCGCTGTGGGCGGCCTTCGTCGTCTTCGCCGTCGCCGCGATCACGGACCGTTTCGACGGTGAGCTCGCCCGCTCGTGGGGGCAGATCACGGACTTTGGGCGCATCGCCGACCCTATCGCCGACAAGGCACTGACCCTGTGTGGCTTCGGCCTGCTGTCCTACCAGGGCTTCCTGCCCTGGTGGCTGACGATCCTTATCGCCGTGCGCGAGCTGGGTATCACCGCGATGCGCGCCTTCTTCCTGCGCCGCGGCGTCGTCGTGTCCGCGAATCAGGCGGGCAAGCTCAAGACCTTCATGCAGATGATCGCTCTGGGCATGCTGCTAATCCCGTGGGCACACTTCACGGCGTTGAATGAAGCGAACGAGGGGTGGGTCGTTATCCTGATCCGCCTCGGCCAGATTTTTGCAGGTGTTGCCCTGGCGCTCACGCTCTACTCGGGCGTCATGTACGTCATCGAGGGGGTGCGCCTCATGCGCGGTTCGTCCGCGGGTGAGGCCGAGGTTCAGGCTCCGGAAGTGCCTGCGACCCAGGAAGCCGCGTCTGAGTCTCCGAAGCGTGGCCTTGCGGGGCAGCACGTCCAGAGTTGAGCGTGGGTGACGCAATGCATGCGCTCATCGACTCGGCGGCGGAATAATCCTGAGAGGGCTCGCGTTGTACGGGTATGAATGCAAGGCGAGGAATGAACGCGCAGCGTCACAGCGTTTCGATGCGCGAACTAACACTGCACTCCTCAAAACAGAACGGCTACAGTAACACTATGGAAAAGACACTGAGCGAAACCCCGCTGCTGCGCAGCGAGCTGGGCGATGTTCTGCGTGGCATCCGCCAGCGCCAGGGTCGAACCCTGCGCGAAGTCTCTTCTGAGGCCCAGGTCTCCCTCGGCTACCTGTCCGAGGTTGAGCGCGGGCAGAAGGAAGCGTCCTCGGAACTGCTTGAGGCCATCACCTCGGCCCTGCGTGTTCCGCTCTGGTTCGTCCTGCGCGAGGTCTCCGAGCGCATGGCGATCATCGACGGCGCGGTCATCCCCGACGCGGTGCCCGACGACATCATGCCCGTCACGCTGATTTCCTGACGCGTGAAGCACTCTGAGTTTTACGAGGCGGTCGAGGCGACCTTCGGGTCAGCCCTCGGCCGCTCGTATGTTTCCGATCTCTACCTCGCCTCTCTGGGGGCCACCGCGCGCGACGCCCTGTCCGCCGGCGTGAATCCGGATGAGGTCTGGGCAACCCTGTGCGAAGAAACCGGGCGCGAGGATGCGCGCTGGATTCATCGTGTCGATCCGCGCGAGCGAGGGCGCTGAACCTCTGTCATTTCGATTCCTGTGATCGATACCTGCAAGTCGCGCAGACGGCGTGTCGAACAGTAGTCGAACATGTGTTCCATTTAAGCTTGTGGGCGACGACGCTCCGACGCGTGTCATCCACAGGGGTGACGCGCGCGGGACGCAGATGACGATGGCCGGTCGCATACTCGTCATGTCGCCTCGGAGAGGGGTGGCATTCCAGGCCAGGACACCCGCAGGCCGGAGAGGCCGCAGACGAAAGGATCACCATGGCAGCCCGTAAAGCACCCGCCGCAAAGCCCGCGACCAACGACCGCAATAAGGCGCTCGAAGTCGCCCTGTCACAGATCGACAAGCAGTTTGGTAAGGGCTCCGTCATGCGCCTGGGCGACGATAATCGCCCGCCCGTGCAGGTGATCCCCACGGGTTCCCTCGCACTCGACGTCGCCCTCGGCATCGGCGGCCTCCCGCGCGGCCGCGTCATCGAGGTCTACGGCCCCGAGTCCTCCGGTAAGACCACAGTCGCTCTGCACGCAGTCGCCAACGCCCAGAAGGCCGGCGGCAACGCGGCCTTCATTGACGCCGAGCACGCTCTTGACCCCGTCTACGCTCGCGCCCTGGGCGTGGACACCGATTCCCTGCTGGTCTCTCAGCCCGACACGGGCGAGCAGGCCCTCGAGATCGCCGACATGCTGATCCGCTCGGGCGGCATTGACATCATCGTCATCGACTCCGTCGCGGCGCTCGTGCCCAAGGCCGAAATCGAAGGCGAGATGGGCGACTCCCACGTCGGCCTGCAGGCCCGCCTGATGAGCCAGGCCCTGCGTAAGATCACGGGCGCCCTGTCCGCCACCGGCACCACCGCGATCTTCATCAACCAGCTGCGCGAAAAGATTGGCGTCTTCTTCGGCTCCCCGGAGACTACGACGGGCGGTAAGGCCCTGAAGTTCTACGCCTCGGTGCGCATCGACGTGCGCCGCATCGAGACCCTCAAGGAAGCCGGCGCCCCCGTCGGTAACCGCACGCGCGCCAAGGTCGTCAAGAACAAGATGGCCCCGCCGTTCAAGCAGGCAGAGTTCGACATCGTCTACGGCAAGGGCATCTCGCGCGAAGGCTCGATCATCGACATGGGTGTCGAGGCCGGTATCGTGCGCAAGTCCGGCTCCTGGTTCACCTACGGGGATGACCAGCTCGGCCAGGGCAAGGAGAACGTGCGTCAGTTCCTCGTGGACAACCCCGAGTTGGCCAACGAGATCGAGCAGAAGATCCTCGTCTCGCTGGGTATTGGCGAGGCCCCGGATCCGGACCAGGCGTCCCAGGACGTGCCCGACATTGATCCTGATGAGGATGCGGGCTTCTGAGTCGTGGTCCGCTATCTGGATCCCGAAGATAATCCCGAGCTGGGGGAGGAGCGCCGCAGGCGTTCCTCCCCGGGCGAGCGGCTTGCGCGCGCTCGCGAACGCAATGCGGCCCTGACGGGCACGGCGGCGATCGAGGCCGCGCGCGAAGTCGCCCTGCGTAAGCTCGACGCGCGCGCGTGTTCTCGCTTCGAGTTGACCAGCGCGATTGAAGGGCGAGGCTTCAGCGCGGAGCTCGCTACCGAGGTTGTCGGCCGCCTGGAGGCTGTTGGCCTCGTCGATGATCAGGCCTACGCGGATGCGCTCGTCCGCTCGCGGTTTTCCGGGACGGGTGCGTCTGGTCGAGCGCTGCGCGAGGTCCTCGTGCGCAAGGGGCTCGACTCCGCGACCATCGAGCGGGCTCTCTCTCAGATTGATCGGGACGACGAGGCGGAGCGTGCTGCGCAGCTGGTGGCCCGCAAGCGTCGCTCTCTCGCGGGCGTTCCTCGTGAGACCGCCTACCGTAGACTGAGCTCCATGCTCGCGCGCAAGGGGTATTCGCCGTCTGTCGCGGCCGCGGCGGTGCGCGAGGCCCTCGATACGTGGAGTGACGACGACGAAAGCGCAGAGGAGACCTGGCAGTGGGGACTGTGACCGAGATAAGCAACGTGGAGCTCGCTCAGCTGATCGGCGAGCTGACGGAGCGTGGGCTGACGATCGCGACGGCGGAGTCGCTGACGGGCGGTGGTCTCGTTGCGCGCCTCGTGGACGTGCCCGGCGCCTCTCACGTGGTGCGTGGCGGTGCCTGCACCTACGCGATCGACACGAAGGCCTCGGTGCTGGGTGTCTCGGAGAGTCAGCTGGCGGCGACGGGTCCGGTCGATGAGCAGGTCGCTCGCCAGATGGCTCGCGGCGCGCGCTTGCTGTTCGGCGCGGATATCGGTGTGTCGACGACGGGGGTCGCAGGTCCTGGTCCCGCCGACGGATTCGAAGCGGGGACCGTCCACATCGCCTGTGCGCACCCGACGGGGGAGGAGCACCGCCTTCTGCACCTGGGCGGTGATCGCGCGGCCGTGCGTGCGGGTGCGATTGGCGCAGCCCTCGCTCTCGTGCGTGACGTGCTCGACTTCGCCGCCACAGTGGCTGACGACTAAACTTCAATGCGATGAATACGATGATGCAGGACGGCACCGTGCTTCCCCGCACCTACGCGGTGCGCACCCTCGGCTGCCAGATGAACGAACACGACTCCGAACGCATGGCGGGTCTGCTGGAGCAGGCCGGCCTCGTCCCCGTTGAGAAGGTCCCCGAGGCCGCCGCCCGCGCGACCGACGCCGGCGACATGGGTGCCGACGTCATCGTGATTAACACCTGCTCCGTGCGCGAGAACGCCGCGACCCGTCTTTTCGGTAATCTCGGCCAGCTCGCTTCTGTCAAGCGAGCGCGCCCGGGCATGCAGATCGCGGTCGGCGGCTGCCTCGCCCAGCAGATGCGCGACGGCATCGTCGAGAAGGCCCCGTGGGTCGATGCCGTGTTCGGCACGCACAACATCGACGTGCTCCCGGCGCTGCTGCGCCGCGCCGAGCATAACCGCGCGGCCGCCGTCGAGATCGAGGAATCCCTCAAGGTCTTCCCGTCGACCCTGCCCACCCATCGCGAGAGCGCGTACGCCGCGTGGGTGTCCATCTCCGTGGGCTGCAACAACACCTGCACGTTCTGCATCGTCCCGCACCTGCGCGGCAAGGAACGCGACCGTCGTCCCGGCGATATTCTCGCCGAGGTTGAGGCCGTCGCCTCCCAGGGTGCCATCGAGGTGACCCTGCTGGGACAGAACGTCAACTCCTACGGCGTGGGTTTCGGCGAGCGCGGTGCGTTTGCTGACCTGTTGCGCGCTGTCGGCCGCGTCGAGGGCATTGAGCGCGTGCGATTCACCTCGCCTCACCCCGCAGCCTTCACGGACGACGTGATTGCGGCGATGGCGGAGACTCCCACGGTCATGCCGAGCCTGCACATGCCTCTGCAGTCGGGTTCCGATGCGATCCTGCGTCAGATGCGCCGCTCCTACCGCCGTGATCGTTTCATGGGCATCCTGGAGCGCGTGCGCGCCGCCATCCCGGAGGCTGCGATCACGACGGACATCATCGTCGGCTTCCCCGGCGAGACGGAAGAGGATTTCCAGGCGACTCTCGACGTCGTCGAGCAGGCTCGTTTCTCCTCCGCCTTCACGTTCCTCTACTCTCCACGCCCGGGTACGCCCGCGGCGGACCGCGAGGATCAGGTGCCGGACGACGTTGCGCTCGAGCGTTACCAGCGTCTCATCAAGCTCCAGGAGCGTATCTGCGCCGAGGATAACGCCGCGCTGGCCGGGACCGAGGTCGAGGTCCTCGTCTCCGAGGGTGATGGCCGTAAGGATGGTGCCACACACCGTATTTCGGGACGCGCCCGCGACAACCGTCTCGTGCACGTCGCCCTGCACGAGGGTATGGCCGATGCGGATCGTCCGCGCCCGGGTGACATGATCCGCGCGACGGTCACCTACGGCGCCCCGCACCACCTGATCGCCGACTCGGGTGCGCAGGGCGGCTTGTTCGAGGTGCGCCGCACGCGCGCGGGAGACGCGTGGGAGGCGCGCCAGGCCTCGGATGAACCCGACACCACGGTGTCGCTGGGTATCCCCACGCTGCGCGTGGGTGCCCCGAGCTGATCGGGCACCCAACCGCTTCGAGCCTCCTCAGGTGAACGACCTGGGGAGGCTCACGTATTGGCTACCCACCAGAAATACTGCACGTTTGCTCGCTTGATGGTGACAAAAGATGGGAAAATGTCTTCATCAAACAAATGTGTGACCCACGACTCCTGAGTTACTTTTGTGTCGTGGCGATCGTCACGACGACGAGGCGATCGACATGCGGGAGCACTCTCGGTAGTGCGGGTCGATTCGAGCCCCCCTATGCGACCCGTGGCCCCTCCGCACACGCGGTACCTGCCGCGCCTTCGCATGTAGTCGGCGCACACTCAACCGAGAGTGCCCCGTTCCTCCAGCTGGAGGAACGGGGCACTACTCATCTGCGTCGAGCTGGAGGCTTACTCCTCGGCACCCTCACCAAAGAGCGCGGGGACTTCCTGAGCGGCGGACAGGCCGATGATCAGGCCGCGGCGCAGCATCGCGTGGATCTGGCGATCTGACAGGCCCTCGCCGACGAAGAAACGCGACGCGGCCATCAGGGCCCAGCCATCGCCATCTTCGATCGGAAAGACGGTCGGCTGCAGGTGGGCGTTGTTCCATTGGTTCGCCTTTTCCTGCAGGGAGACCTCCGTGTGCCCCTCGCCGGGTACAGCAATGCGCGTCTCGATCTGCGCCCAGGGGGCATCCGCGGGCTCGCGATGAATCTGGAACTGCACGTCCTCCAGCTGGGTGACGGCGATGAACTCATTCGAACCGTGCGGCAGGCCGTCGCCCTCGAGCACCTTTTCGATGCGCTCGATCGTCAGCTCGGACACCTCGGTGCCCCACTTGGCGGCGTATTCGTCGGCCTCCATCGTGGGGGAGGGAGCGGTGGGGGCGGGCATGGCCTCGGGAACGGCCTCGCCGTCCTCACCGAAGGTGAAGCTCTTCCATTCAGGCATTGGTGCCCTCCTTGGTCCACTGGTCGGGGAACATGATGTCGAGCTGGTTCATCATGGCGACAGCGGCCATGATGAACTGGGAGACCTCGGCGTGAACCTGCGCATCCGTGGCACCCACGACCCAGTTGAAGGTGTGCTGCAGGTGCAGGGCAATGGCGCCGGTCTCGGTCGTGCCGGAGGTGATCTTCGGCAGGTAGGTCGACGCATTGAGGCGGCGTACCGCGGAGGCGATGGCGTCGGCGTGCGAGGGGTCGAAGAAGCGCGGGTAGTCCGCGACTCCCTGGACGGGGTGTCCCTCGGGGACAGCGATGCGGACGGTGCGGTTCGGCAGGATGGCCGCGACCTGGCCGGTGTTGGACACGAAGGGGATAAGCCCCACGGCCTCGACCGCTTCGATGACCCGGTCGAGGGTGACCGGGAGAGTGTCAGTTGTGCTCATGGTATTAAGCCTAGCCGTTGTTGGGTGGTATCTGTGGGAGGCACCCGTACACTGGTGGCCATGGAGACATCGGTGAGGCGCGCGTCGGACGTCGTGTGCGCGGTTGTGGGGCCCACGGCCTCGGGCAAATCGGACCTGGCCCTGGAGCTGGCCTGCGTGCTTCCGGAGGCGCTGGGGGCCCAAAGCGCGGGCGAGATCGTCTCCGCGGACGCCCTGCAGCTCTACCGCGGCATGGACGTGGGGACGGCTAAGACTCCGGTGGAGGAGCGCCGTGGGATCGCCCATCACCAGATCGACGTGCTTGAGGTTCGGGACGAGGCATCGGTGGCCGCCTACCAGAAGCACGCGCGCGCCGATGTAGCGGGCATTCACGAGCGCGGGGGCGTCGCGGTGGTCGCGGGAGGCTCCGGCCTCTATCAGCGCGCCCTCCTGGACGTCATCGAGTTCCCGGGCACGGACCCGGCCGTGCGCGCCCGACTCGAACAAGAAGCCGAGGGGCCGATGGGTTCGCGCGGCCTGCACGATCGCCTGACCCAGCTCGACCCGATCTCAGCTGAGCGTATCGACCCGCACAACGCCCGCCGGATCATCCGCGCCCTCGAGGTCATCGAGCTGACCGGGCGACCCTATTCGGCGTCCATGCCCCGCCACGAGTTCGTGGCGCCCTCACTCATGGTGGCGCTGCGTCGCCCGATGGAGGAGCTCGACGAGCGCATCGCGGTGCGCACGCGCGCCATGATGGACGGTGGCCTTATCGAGGAGGTGCGCGCCCTCACCGATGTGGGCCTGCGCGAGGCGAAGACCGCGTCGCGCGCGACGGGGTACGCCCAGGCGCTTGCCGTCATCGACGGGCAGATGAGCGAGGACGAGGCCGTGGAGTCGATCGCGCTGGCTACCCGCCAGCTAGCGCGCCGCCAGGTCAAGTGGTTGCGACCGGATCCGCGCGTGCACTGGCTGGACGTGGAGGACTTCGGCTCGAACGAGGCCGTGGTGCGCCACGTCGTCGAGTTGACGCAGCGCGAGGCCGAGGCCGCCCTGGGACGCTCGTAACACGGGCCGGGGGCTGCGCGCCCGTGATCCGGGGGCTACGGTGGAGCCATGATGAACACGCCGCTGCCCGCCCACGCCCGCGTTGTCAAGGCCCACGGTGCCGGTAATTCTTTCGTCGTCTCCACGGACCAATACGACGACTACGACCCCAGCGAGGTCGAGGTCGCGACGCTGTGCTCGCCGGCCTTCGGGATCGGTGCGGATGGCTTCATCCGGGCCGTCGAGCGTGACGGCCTGTGGTTCATGGACTACCGCAACGCGGACGGCTCGAAGGCGGAGATGTGCGGCAACGGCGTGCGCGTCTTCGTCGATCACCTGCGCCGCGAGGGCCTCGTGGATCTGCCGGTTGGGCAGACGCTGGACGTGGCCACGCGCGGCGGCATCAAGCGCGTGACCCCCGAATCCGAGGACGAGGGGCAGGGGGCGAGCTACCGTGTCGACATGGGTCCGGCGGCCTCTCCGGCGCGCGAGACGATCGATGTGCGAGTCCCGGGCATCGACGGCGTGCTCGGCGGTATCTGGGTGGACATGCCCAACCCGCACACGGTCGTCGAGCTTGCCAACGAGGAGACCCTGCGCGGCGTGTTCCTGCCCACCGTTGACGTCTCCCAGATCCCGCAGGCACAGCGTCCCTCCTACGATCCGGCGCCCCAGGCGGGGACCAACCTCGAGCTGGTCGTCGACCTGACCGAAGCCGGTGCGGAGAGCGGACACATCGCGATGCGCGTGCTGGAACGAGGCGTGGGGGAGACCCAGGCGTGCGGCACCGGATGCTGCGCGGCGGCCCTCGCCACCGCCCTGCGACGCGGGCCGGGTGCGCCCACTCAGTGGGTTGTCGACATTCCGGGCGGAACGGTCATCGTTGGCCTCGACGGCGTCATCGACTGGTCGGGGGAGAGCCCCTGCATCACGGACGCCTCGGTGTTCCTCACCGGCCCAGCGACCCGAGTCGCCGAGATCCGCCTGCCCTGAGCCCGGCCCCGGGAAACAAAAGCAGACAGCGTAACGAGGCCCCGGCCTCGTCGAGGAAGAGACGGGCGTCAGGCGGGGCGGACCTCGATGATGCGGAAGCCCTTCTTGGATGCGTACTTCGAGGCATGGAAGCCCTGGCCGTTCAGCCACGTGATGAGCGAATCCGCGCCCAGGTTGCGCTGGACGACGAGGTAGGCGACGCCGGTGGGGGCGAGACGTCCAAGCCATGCCAGCAGCATCTCGTGCATCGCATCCTTGCCGATGCGCACGGGCGGGTTCGACCAGATGACGTCGAAAAGCGTGTCTGTCTGCTGCGAGGAGGCCAGCGCCTCCTCGGCCTTGAGGGCTCGCACGCCGTTCGCCCCGTTGGACTGCGCGTTGCGCTGCGTCAGATCCACCGCGCGAGAGTTCACGTCCACCGCCCACACGGCAGCGTTCGGGGACTCCAGCGACATGATCGTCGCGATCGGACCCCACCCGCAGCCCAGGTCCAGGAATGTCCCGACCTCAGGCAAGTCCGGGGCGATCTCCAGGAGCTGGCGCGTGCCCAGATCAAGTTTAGAACCCGAGAACACGCGTGACGATACGCGCATCGACAGGTCGAAGCCGCGGGCGCTCACCTCGATCGTGCGGATCTCCTCCGCGCTCGCAGGGGAAGAGTCGGTGAAATACTGTTCGTCCACGGAAGAAAGCCTATCGCGCCCGCGCGCGCAGGCGCAGATGGGGGCGGCGCGTGCGACACTAGAAGCCCCCACGAAAAGGATGGTTATGGACACGACCCACACAGGTGCGGACTCCTCGAAAGAAGAGCGCGACCAGCGCGTCAACGACGTTGTCGCGCGCATCCTCGCGCGCTCGGGAACGGCGCTCGCATCGACGACGGGTCAGGACACCTCCCAGGACGCCGGTGCCCTCGAGCGCGAGGCCCGCGCGGGCACACGCCGCGTCGACACGGGTGCCTCCGACCGTGAGGACATCTCCGAGGTCGAATACCGCCAGGTGCGACTCGAAAAGGTCGTGCTCGTGGGCCTGCGCACCACGCAGAGCGAAGAGGAAGCCGAGAACTCGCTGCGCGAGCTGGCCGCGCTCGCGGAGACCGCCGGTTCGCGCGTGCTCGACGGCATCATCCAGCGGCGCATGAAACCCGACCCCGCAACCTACCTGGGGTCTGGCAAGGCCCGCGAGCTGGCCGATATCGTGCGCAGCGTCGAGGCCGACACCGTCATCGTTGACGAGGAGCTGGCCCCCTCCCAGCGTCGTGGGCTGGAGGACGTCGTCGATGCCAAGGTCGTCGACCGCACGGCCCTCATCCTCGACATTTTCGCCCAGCATGCCAAGTCCCGTGAGGGCAAGGCGCAGGTCGAGCTCGCGCAGCTCGAGTACCTGCTGCCGCGCCTGCGCGGCTGGGGTGAGTCGATGTCCCGTCAGGCCGGCGGCCGCGTCGCGGGCGGCGCGGGTATCGGCTCTCGCGGCCCCGGTGAGACCAAGATCGAGCTGGACCGTCGCCGCATCCGCACTCGCATGGCGAAGCTGCGCGCGGACATCGCGCGCATGGAACCCGCCCGACGCACGCAGCGCAATTCGCGCCGCCGCGGGGCAGTGCCCTCGGTGGCCATCGCCGGGTACACGAACGCCGGCAAGTCGACGCTGCTTAACCGCCTGACGGACGCGGGTGTCCTGGTCCAGGACGCGCTGTTCGCGACGCTGGACCCGACGGTGCGCCGTGCGCGCGCCGCAGACGGTCGCGAGTACACCCTCACCGACACGGTCGGCTTCGTGCGTAACCTGCCCACCCAGCTGGTCGAGGCCTTCCGCTCGACCCTGGAGGAGGTCGGCCAGGCCGACATCATCTTGCACGTCGTGGACGCCGCCCACCCCGACCCGGTCTCCCAGGTGCAGGCCGTGCGCGCGGTCATCGACACGATCGAGGGCGCCTCGGAGATCCCGGAGCTGATCGCGCTGAACAAGGCGGACCTTGCCTCGCCCGAGCAGATCGCGCTGCTGCGCACCGTATTCCCGAACGCTGTTCCGCTGAGCGCACACACGGGC
>ERZ1699254.529-NODE-529-length-14091-cov-3.130335_pt1 | contig 14091 bp, 9 predicted proteins | sample MGYA00581522_ERZ1699254 | MGnify/ENA primary metagenome ERZ1699254 (study PRJEB42319, sample SAMD00040329) | human oral metagenome | material: saliva | host: Homo sapiens | study: EMG produced TPA metagenomics assembly of PRJDB4115 data set (Metgenomic analysis of... | reverse complement strand
ACGCTCGCGCGTGCACAGGTCGATGATCCACTGGGCGAAGCGCGGCTTTGACGCCTGCGCGTACTCGGGGTTTGGCTGCCCGTCCGGGTGCGCGGAATGTGCTGCCAGATACGTCTTTTGAGCCAGAATTCCGCGCCACGTGTCGACCATTTCCATAGCGTGTGGCGCCAGGATGGGTTCTGCTCGCGCGAGCAGCTCTGCGTCACCGGGCTGGACGTGCGCGGCGGCCTCAATCTGGCGTAGATCCTCGAGTGTGAGCGGGGATGTGGGGACGGCATCGGTGCCGTAGGTGTACCCCGACGAGTGGTCGTAAGCGGTCATGAGAACCTCCTTGAAACGATGCGTCGATTGTACAACGTGCTCTGATCGTGTGGGTCTGTTTGACATTCGGGGATGGTGTCGAGGCCATGCGGGCGGGGCGTGGTACGCCGCGCGAGTTCGCGGCGCGCGTAGCCGCTGTAGTGAGATGGCAACGGCGCTGGTGGGGTTGCTCGCAATACAATTGATCTGTGGAACCCCTTCTTATCGCCGTGGCCGGAATGCTCATCATCGTGGCATGCCAATTCGTCGCGCCCAAGGTGCGCGTGGCAGCCCCCCTGATCCTGCTGGTCGTCGGCCTGGCGATCGGGTTCCTGCCGCAGGTGGGGGCCATCGAGATCGAGCCGCACATCGTCCTCGAGATGGTGCTGCCGCCGCTGCTGTTCTCGGCGGCCGTGCGTATGCCGACCATGGACTTCCGCCGCGAGATGCACGCCGTCGCGATGCTCGCGATTCCCCTCGTGTTCCTCTCCGCCTTCGCGGTCGGCTTCGTCATCAACTGGCTGGTCCCCGCGATCTCCCTGCCCTGGCGTGTCGCTCTGGGCGCGGTCCTGTCCCCGACGGACGCGGTCGCCGTCTCGATTGCGAAACGCTCCGGCGTCTCCCACCGCATCATTACCGTGCTCGAGGGTGAGGGACTCTTCAACGACGCAACCTCGCTGGTCCTGCTCTCCGCCGCGATGAGCGCCGGCCTGGCCGCCGACGAACACGCCCTCAACCCGGGCCTGCTCATCGGCAAGGTCGCCATCGCCCTCGGTATCGCTGCGGGTATTGGCTGGGTTGTCGGCGAGGTCGGCGTGCGTCTGCGTGCCCTCATCAAGGAGCCCTCGGCCGACACGGTCTTCTCCTTCGCGATGCCCTTCATCGCGTCGATCCCCGCCGAGCACCTGGGAGGCTCTGGCCTCGTCGCGGCCGTCGTCGCCGGCCTGGTCGTCTCGCGTCGCCGCGCCGCCACGATCTCCGCGATGAACAGGCGATTCTCCCAGCAGAACTGGCAGACCATGACGCTCGTCTTGGAGAGCGGGATCTTCCTGACGATGGGCCTCCAGGCTTTCGGGATCGTCGAGGAGACCGCCGCGTTCTCCGGCGGCCTGGCCTTCGCCGCCTTCCTCGCCGTCATCCTCGGCGCGCTCATCATGGTCATTCGAGCCGTCTTCATCGCGTTGATGTTCACCTGGCTGGACCATCGGCACAAGCGCCGTCAGCGGCGCTACGAGGCCGAGGCAGCGCGCATCGAGCGCTTTGAGAAGCGCATGCACGAGGCAAGCGAGGTCGACGCGGACATGCTCGAGGCCCGCGACCTGAGCCCCGAACACTGGGATGAGGCACTCAACCTCTATCGCCGCCGCCTCAAGCGGCGCGCGCGCCGCAACGCGATGCGCGGATCCGACCTGGACTACTTCGAGAGCGAACCGCTGGGCCCGCGCGAGGGCAGTGTCATCGTCTGGGCGGGCATGCGCGGCGCGATCACCCTGGCCGCTGCGCAAACCATCTCGACGCATGCGCCGATGCGCGCGCTGCTGCTCACTATCGCCCTGTTCATCGCTGCTGGCGCCCTCGTCATCCAGGGCCTGACCCTGCCCGGACTCATTCGCATCGTCAAGCCCAAGATGGCCACGGGCGATATCTCTGAAGAAGAGTGCGCCAAGCTCCTGAAGGTGATGGGCTCCGCGCTGGTGGACACCGCCCTCGCCCAGGCGATCCACGAGGTCGACGGCCAGACCCTGCTCTCTGCCGGTGTTTCGCGCACCCTCTCACGCATCGGGCACGCGGTCGCCGCCGACGACGAGGCCGTGGGTGCTCGCATCGCCCGCACAGCCGACCGCGTCCTCACCGACATTCTCCAAGACACCACGCCCCCGGACGCTGCTTCCGCGAGCGAGACGGACGACGACGGTCACGGCACCGTCGACATGAGCGAGGAGGAGGTTGAGCGCTCCTTCACGCGAGACCAGATCCGTGAACTCGCCCTGGAGGCCATTCACGCCCAGCGCGACGCCCTCCTGCAGGCCCGCGACGAGGGCATCTTCTCCTCGGCCGCCCTGGAAGGGGCCCTCGCCCGACTCGACAACGAGGAAATCCTGCTGGTCTCCAGCCGCGGCGTCGACAACTGATCGCCGCTCTGGCATCAGCCGAGCGAGGTCAGCGCATCAGTCCGTCGTCACCCTCGACGCGTACGCCGGGTCGTTCGTGACCGAATTGAGCGCCTCCTCCAGGCGCTGCGGGCTCACGATCCCGTCGCGCGCCAGGACCCGGTAGGTCTGGTCGGCCTCGTGCGTGAGCATGTTCGTCACCGTGAAACCGTTGCGCTCGTAGAACTTCAGGCGTCGCACGCGCTGCTGGTAGTTCCCGGCCTCGCGCACGACCGGCTCGATCTCGAGCAGCTGTGGCACGTCGCCGTAGCGCTCGCGGAAGTGGGTGAGGATGCGTGAGCCGTAGCCCGCACTGCGCGTGCGCCCGTCCACCGCGAGGAAACCCAGGTAGAACAGGTCGGGGAAGACGAAGGAGAAGGTCAGGGCGACCACGTTGCCGGCCCCGTCCTCGCCCGCGGGCAGGGATGGATCGATCCACGCGAGGAAATCGACCTCGTCGCGCTCGGCGCTGCGTCGCAGCTCGGGCATCGGGATCTGCTCCTCGGGCGGGAAGGAGCGCTCGTAGATTTCCTTGACTTTGTCAGTGATTGGCCCTTCGTTGGGCACGGGAATCTGGGTGAGGTCGGTCATGGGATCAGTCTAGCCGCTCGGTCTCGCGCGCCCCTGCAGGCCGTTCGATGAACGAGGCCCGGGCTGGGTTTTGGGGACCGCGATGTGACGTGGCAGATACGACTTCAGGGGCTTGTCAGGGGACGATCAGGGGTCAGTCAGTGAACAGGTGCGGTCTTGTGTGGTGATCGCTCGCCTAGACTTGTATGCGGAATCAACAGCAGATGTGAGGATAAAGCGTGCTAGAGCTCAAGGAGATCGTCAAGGCCTATCAGACCGCCAACCTCGTGCAGGTGGCGCTGAATAAGGTCTCCGTGGCGTTTCGTGATAACGAGTTCGTGGCAGTGCTGGGCCAGTCCGGCTCCGGCAAGACGACGATGCTCAACGTCATCGGCGGCCTCGACCGCTTCCAGAGCGGCGACCTGGTCATCGACGGCATTTCGACGAAGGACTACAAGGCCCGCGACTGGGACGCCTACCGCAACAACCGCATCGGCTTCGTCTTCCAGGCCTACAACCTGATCCCGCACCAGAGCGTCCTGGCGAACGTCGAGCTGGCTCTGACCCTGTCGGGCGTCTCGCGCTCCGAGCGCCGCAAGCGCGCCCTCGACGCCCTCGAGCGCGTCGGCCTGAAGGAACACGTCTACAAGAAGCCGTCGCAGATGTCGGGTGGCCAGATGCAGCGCGTCGCCATCGCGCGCGCCCTCATCAACGACCCCGAGATCCTCCTGGCTGACGAGCCCACCGGCGCCCTCGACTCCAAGACGAGCGTGCAGGTCATGGACCTGCTGCGAGACGTGGCCCGCGACCGCCTCGTCATTATGGTCACGCACAACCCCGAGCTGGCCCACGAGTACGCGACCCGCATCGTCGAGCTGGCCGACGGCTGCATCGTCGCCGACTCCGATCCCTTCGTGCCCGGCGCCGAGGACCGCCGCGAAGCCAAGCCCGCGCGCCGCACCTCGATGGGCTTTTTGACGGCCCTGTCCCTGTCGGCCAACAACCTGATGACGAAGAAGGGCCGCACCCTCATGACCTCCTTCGCGGGGTCCATCGGCATCATCGGTATCGCCGCGATCCTCGCGCTGGCCAACGGAACCAACGCCTATATCGCCAAAACCGAAGAGGAAACGCTGGGTGCGTATCCGCTGACGATCCAGAAAACGGGCATCGACATGACAGCCGCGCTGTCCGTGTCGGCCTCGGACTCCAAAGACTCTCAGCCCGCGCCCGACGGCAAGGTCGGCGTCTCTAAGCTGCGCACCTTCGCCGACACGATCCGCGACGCGAAGACCAACGACCTGGCCTCCCTCAAGACCTACCTGGACAACAACGGCGGCGACATCAATGCGATGGTTAACGCGATCGAGTACGACTACGACATCGTCCCGCAGATCTACCAGTCCGACACGTCCAAGGCGACCGTGCAGGTCAGCCCCGACCAGTCGATGAAGCAGATGGAAGCCGGTTTCGGTTCCGGAGCCTTCGGGTCGATGATGGAGACGAACGCCTTCTACCAGATGCCCGCGACCTCCTCGCTGTACACCTCCGCGTACGACGTGGTCGCCGGCTCCTGGCCGAGCGGTGCGAACCAGGTCGTCCTGGTCCTGGATGAGGACGGCAACATCCCCAACCTCTTCGAATACACCCTGGGTCTCAAGGACCACAAGGAGTTCGATGACCTGATGCGCCAGTACTACCAGGGTGCCCTGGGGGGTAAGAGCCAGTCCGGGGCACAGTCGGGTGCGCAGTCCGGGGCCAGTACCGCGACCTACGACTACTCCGCGATCCTGGGCACCACCTTCCGTCGCGTCAACGCCTTCGACAAGTACACGTGGGACGACACCTACAAGGTGTGGACGGACCGCTCCTCCGACGCGGACTACATGAAGAAGCTCGTGGACGGCGGCCAGCAGCTGACGATCTCCGGCATCGTCAAGCCCAACTCCGACAAGGGCGGCGCCCTGCGTCAGGGCATCGCCTACACGCCCGCCCTGACCTACCAGATCATCGAGGAGGCGGCCGCCAGCCCGATCGTCAAGGCCCAGCGCGCCAAGCCCGACGTTGATGTCTTCACCGGCAAGACCTTCAAGGAGCTGGCGGACAACCAGAAGAGCCAGTCCGGTGGCTTCGACATGTCCTCCCTGTTCACGGTGGATGAGTCCAAGCTTTCCGCCGCCTTCCAGATCGACCCCAACAAGATGCAGATGGACCTGTCGGGCTGGGACTTTTCCGGCATGGACCTGTCCGGCCTGGATTTCTCCAACCTCGACATGTCGGGCATGGACCTGTCAACTATCGACCTGTCGGCCCTCTCCGCCCAGTCCGGTGCCCAGTCCGGCATGGCCTTCGACCTGTCCGGCCTGGACTTCGGGGAGCTGAGCAAGGACCTGCCGCAGCTGGCCAACGTCGACTTCCAGACGATCATCCGCTCGGCTCTGGCCGACGGAGCCGTCAAGGACGGCGCGGCCGACTACCTGAGCGCACAGGCTTCCCAGATCGCCCAGGGCTTCCAGGACTACGCCCGCGAGCAGATCGAGGCAGGCGGCACGACGGACTTCGCGACCCTGGCCTCGGCGTACTTCTCTCAGCCCGAGGTACTCGAGCAGCTGCGAGCTGCCGTCTCCTCCGACCAGGTTGTCGACTCCGACAAGCTCGCCGCGAACCTGACGAAGGCCCTCGGGGACGACCCGGCCCTCGCCCAGATCGGCACCGACGTTTCCACGCAGGTCATGAACGCGATCTCCGCGCAGATCGCCGCCCAGCTGGGTCGTACTCTTACCCAGGGCGTGAGCGCCGTCATCGGCCAGGTCATGCAGGAAGCCATGACGAACGCGATGACCTCGATGATGACGCAGCTGTCGAGCGCGATCGGCGACCAGATCGGCGCGACCATGGAGCAGTTCGCCACCAACATGTCCAGCGCTTTCTCCATGGACCCGCAGGCTTTCGCCGACGCTTTCCACTCCAACCTGGACGAGAAGTCCCTCGCGGCCCTCATGGCGACCATGTTCTCCACGAACGTGCCGACTCTCGAGACGAACCTGAGGAACCTGGGATGGGCGGATATCGCCTCCCCGTCGAACATCTCGATCTACCCCAAGTCCTTCGCGGACAAGGACAAGGTGAAGGCCGCCCTGGACGCCTACAACGCCGACAATAAGGCGGCGGGAGCGACCGACAAGGTCGTCACCTACTCCGACGTCATGGGCGCGCTCATGAGCTCGGTGACCAAGATCGTTGATATCATCTCCTGGCTGCTCATCGCCTTCGTGTCGATCTCGCTGGTGGTCTCCTCGATCATGATTTCGATCATCACCTACATTTCGGTCCTCGAGCGCCGCAAGGAGATCGGCATCCTGCGCTCGATCGGCGCCTCGAAGGGCGACGTGTCGCGCGTGTTCAACGCCGAGACGGTCATCGAAGGCCTGCTGGCCGGCCTCATGGGCGTGGGCGTGACCTACGGTTTGTGTGCGGTCGCGAACGGCATTGCATACTCCTCCTTCAAGGTGGAGAACATCGCCCAGCTCTCGCCGCTTACGGCCCTGACCCTCATCGCGGTGTCCGTCGGCCTGACCGTCATCGCGGGCGTCATCCCGGCCTCGCGCGCCTCGCGTCAGGATCCGGTCGAAGCCCTGCGCTCTGAGTGACGCACGCGGCCTCGTCCCCAGTGGGACGAGGCCGTGGCTCGCTTCCAGGGTGCGCGCGGCTGCGCTAACCTGGACGTAACGCTTGTTTGAGTAGCCGCGAGGAAAGAGGAATCATGCCCACTCCCGAGAAGCTTGCCACCGACGCCACCGTCGCCATCATGCTGGCCGACGGCTTCGAAGAGGTCGAGGCCCTGGCCGTCGCCGACGTCCTGTACCGCGCCGGTGTGCGCTCGGACCTGATCTCCGTGACCGACGCGCGCCACGTGACCAGCTCGCACGGCATCCGCGTCGTCGCCGACCTCATGCTCGAGGACGTGGACCTGTCCACCTACACCGTCCTCTTCCTGCCCGGCGGCATGCCCGGCACCCTGGGTCTGAAGGCCACGCCCGCCATCCAGGCCGAGGCGCTGCGCCGCTCCGACGCGTCCCAGCCCATCGCAGCGATCTGCGCGGCCCCCTCGATCCTGTCCGAGCTGGGCGTCCTCGACGGCCGCCACGCGACCGCGAACCCCGCGTTCGTCAAGGCCATCGCCGAGGGCGGCGCGATCGTCCACGAGAACCCCGTCGTCGCCGACGAGTTCATCATCACCAGCCGCGGCGCCGGCACCGCTCTCGAACTTGGCCTCGAACTCGTGCGCCAGCTCCTGGGTGACCAGGCCGCTGAAGAGGTCTCCCGCGGCGTCGTGCTCGCCCGCTGACGTCCCCTTCGCAACCCCGAAAGGATCCTCCCTTCGCATGAGTCCGCGTAAGCCTCGTCCCTGGCCCGACGCGCCCGCGCCCCTGGCGGCGCCCGTGGTGGACAACCACACGCACCTGCCCACCCACGTCGGCGAGATCCCCCGGCGCGAGGGCGTGGCGCTCAGCCTCGAGGAGCAGCTGGAGCGTGCCCGCGAGGTCGGCGTGACTCGGATGATTTCGAGCGCCTGCGAGCTGCCCGACTTCGATCCGATGATCGAGCTGGCGCGCGCTCACGAGGGCGTGCGCGTCGCGATCGCGATCCACCCCAACGACGCGGCCCTGCACGCGGGCTGCGCGGACCCCTCGCCCGACGGTCTGGTCCCGAAGGTGCGCGACTACCACGTGCCCCTCGACGAGGCCCTGGCCGCTGTCGAGGCTCGGCTGGGCGACCCGATGGTCGTCGCGGTGGGGGAGAGCGGCCTGGACTATTTCCGCACCGCCGACCCGGGCCGCGAGGCGCAGAAGGAGTCCTTCCGCGCGCACATCGACATGGCGCAGCGCGCCGGCCTCCCCCTGCAGATCCACGACCGCGACGCCCACGAGGACACCCTCGCGATTCTTGACGAGTGTGCGAGCGTGGACCAGCGCATCGTCTTCCACTGCTACTCGGGGGACGCGGCGATGGCGCAGCGCCTCGCTGAGCGCGGATGGTACGCCTCCTTCGCCGGCCCCATCACATACCCCGCGAACTCCGACCTGCGCGCAGCTCTCGCGGTCCTGCCGCGCGAGCTTGTCCTCGTGGAGACCGACGCCCCCTATCTGACGCCCGTCCCGTGGCGCGGCTGCCCCAACGCCTCCTACGTCATGGCGCACACGGTGCGTTTCATCGCGGACCAGTGGGGCGTTAGCGAGGCGGCGGCGTGCGACCAACTGCGGGCGAACACCGAGGCGGTCTACGGTACCTGGTGAGGTTTTCGTTCCTCCCGATAGGGGGAGCGCTGGTGTCTGCGTGGTGTTGTGACGGCGTTCTCTGACTGGTGAATTGCGTCAAAGTGGTCGCGCAACGGTAACAAATTGGTTACGGTGGGTGTGTCAGTCCGATTCGGGCTACTCGTCTGAACTATCCGCGCGCCGCGTGGCAAGCGTTGATGAGGCCCTCGAAACGGAACCTACGAACTCTGGAGACACGTGAGCGTTCAGCCCTCCCGTACAACCGTCATTTCCGTTGCAGCAGCGACGGCCCTTCTGGTGGCCGGCACCGCTGCCGCTGCCGTCGGAACTTCCTATCGTCACGTGACCGTCGAGGTTGACGGCGTCACCCACGATGTGTCCGGCTTCTTCACGACCGCGGGCGACGCCCTGAGCACGGCCGGCGTCTCCGTCGGCGCTCACGACCTCGTCGCCCCCGCCTCCGACCAGCGCGTCGCGAGCGGCGACACCGTCGTCGTGCGCACCGCCACCGAATACGATGTGACGGTCGACGGAAACCAGACCACCGCGTGGTCCACCGCTCCGTCTATCTCCGGCGTGCTCGCGGCCCTGCCGGCGTCTGCCTCGTCCATGGCGGCTGACCGCTCCTACACCCGCGCCGAAATGCCCGTCGCCGAGACCGGCGAAACCATTCACGTCATCGCCGACGGCACCACGACCGACATCGTCGCCTCGTCCTCCGAGGGCACGACCGCGATCCTCGAAAAGGCTGGCGTGAGCGCCGGTCCGATCGACCGCGTCACCCTGGAAAACAAGGACGGCGAGACCACCCTGCGCGTGGCTCGCGTCGTGCGCGGCACCGTGTCCACCACGACCGAGATTCCCTACGAGACCGAAGAGCGTGAGGACGCCGAGGCCGAAGAGGGCACGGAGAAGACCGTGCAGGAAGGCGTGGCCGGCTCCGAGGTGACCGAAGCCTACCAGGAGACCATCGACGGTAACGTCACCGTCTCCGCCGTCCTGTCCACGACCCGCACCGAGCCCACCAAGCGCGTCGTTTCCAAGGGTACGAAGGCCAAGAAGACTGAGGATACCTCGGCCTCGTCGTCCTCCGGTGCTGCTTCCTCCGGTTCCTCCTCGTCCGGTTCGTCCGCCGCCGCGCCCGCCGCGGTCTCCGGTGACGACGCTGCGATCTGGGCGGCCATCGCTCAGTGTGAGTCCGGCGGTAACCCGTCGATCAACACGGGCAACGGCTACTACGGCATGTACCAGTTCTCGCTGCCGACCTGGCGTTCCGTGGGTGGCTCCGGCCTGCCCTCCGACGCCTCCGTCGAGGAGCAGACCATGCGTGCGCGCATGCTTCAGCAGCGTTCCGGTTGGGGCCAGTGGGGCTGCGCCTACAGGCTCGGCCTCGTCTGACGTGACATTGCCCGCTGGCATGCCAGGACTCTGGCGTGCCAGCGAGCGCTCACGCTAAGCTGACCAGCAGTACCGATAGCGAGTAACTGGAGAATTGTGAGCCATCATCTGAGCACCTCCCTGAGTGCGTCCGCCGCCAGCGCCCTGCACGTCCTCGGTGGCCGTCTGCGCTCCTTTGCCCCATCTCCGCGCGTCGTTCTGGGTGTTGCAGCCCTGACCTCGGCGGGCGTTCTCGGCATCGCCGGTGTCGGCGTCGCCTCCTCGCACACCTCTGTCATGCTCGAGGTCAACGGAGTGTCCCGTCCCGTGACCTCGTGGGGTAACACCGTCGGTGATGCCCTCAAGGTTGCCGGTGTGAGCATCGGCAGCTACGACCTCGTGCAGCCCGGCCCCGCTGAGGCCGTGCATGACGGTGACACGATTGTCGTGCGCACCTCCAAGGCCTACACGGTGAAGGTCGACGGCCAGACTCGCACCCTGTGGACCACCGCCTCCTCGGCGGATAGCATCCTCGCCGACGCTGCGCCGCTGGGCTCGGCTGTCTCCCTTGCGGCGGACCGCTCCTCGTCCCGTGACGAGTTGACCCCGCTCGTGTCGCGCGCTCGTAACGTCGCAGTCACGGTGGACGGCTCGACCCGCGAGGTCGCTGCGCGCCCCGGTCAGGACGCGCGCGCCATCCTCGAAGCGGCCGGCGTGTCCGTTCACCCCCTGGACCGCGTGACCGTCTCGAACGGCCCCAATGGCGAGCTGACCATCAACGTCAGCCGCGTGACCCGCGGCGAGGCCACGCCCCCCGCCGAAATCCACTTCAGTGAGACGACGGCGACCAGCTCCGACCTGTTCGTGGGCGAGTCCCAGGTGACCACGGCTGGCATCAACGGCGTGACCACGTGGACTGTGTGGCAGGAAAAGAACGGCGACGAGGTCCTGACCTCCGTGCCGATCACCGAGCACTCGACCTCGCAGCCCGTGACCCAGGTGCGCAGCGAGGGAACGAAGGAGGCCACCCCGGCCGCCCTCGTTGCCGCCGGCATTGATCCGAAGGCTACTCTCGAGGAGAAGACCGAGGCGGACGGCACGACCTCCGTGCGCTACCGTGCGAAGCTCGGCACGATCTCCACGAAGGAAGAGATCGCCGCGATCGCAGCCGACACGAAGAACGCGGACGCTGCTACGGCTGCCGCCGCCGCTGCTGCCGCTGCCGCCGCCGGTGCCGTCCCCACGAACTACTCCGGTGAGGACCCGCGTTCGCTGGCCAAGCCCCTCGTCGCAGCCCAGGGCTGGGGCGACAGCGAGTACCAGTGCCTGGTCCTCCTGTGGAACCGCGAGTCGCAGTGGAACCCCTACGCTGAGAACGCCTCGTCGGGCGCCTACGGCATCCCACAGTCGCTGCCGGGCTCCAAGATGGCCTCGGCCGGCGCTGACTGGCGCACCAACCCGATCACCCAGATCAACTGGGGTATCGGCTACATCAAGGGCCGCTACGGCACGCCCTGCTCCGCATGGGCGCACTCCAACGCCGTGGGCTGGTACTAAGTCTGAGAGCTTGTGAGGGCCGGGTCTGACAACGAAGGTTGTCGGGCCCGGCCTTTTCCTGTGGTCACATGCGTGCTCCCGCCACAATGTCGCACGTAATTTCCTGCCGTGTCTTTCAGGATTTGAAATCGTATCGTTGAAAACATGCGGTTTTGGGCCGTGGCTAAAAACTGAACAAGTTAAATTACGTGCGAGATTCTTGGGGAAGGCGACAGTCTGGCGCGCCGTTGGTATGTGGATAGGTTGTGAAGATGTGGATAGGTAATGAACATCCGGATAGGTAACGAGCATCTGGATAGGTAATGAACATCCGGATAGCTTATTAACCTATCCGGATGTGGCTAACCTATCCGGAAGCGTGCAACCTATCCGGATGTGCGTGACCTATCTGCGTGGCGCCGCTGTTGTGTCACCTTGACACTTACCCTACAATTCCCGTGAAGGTTACCTAATATTCATCGTGTTTGTGTCAGTGAGGTCATCATGGGTTTTTCCGGCGTTGCTCGAGTGGTTGCATCGTTGGCGATTGCAGGAGCAGGATTCGCCGGTGGCATGAAGGCTGCCCCCGTACTCGGCTTTGGGTCCACGCAGGATCAGGGTGCGGAACCTGTCGTCACCGTTGACACGACTCTTGTGAAAAACTCTTTCGCTGACATTGGTGAACTCGCCACTGAGTCCTACAACTTCACCCAGGTGGGGAAATACTCTGAGGAGGGAACCAAGGTGTTCGGCATGGAAGTGCCGGGGACGGGTGCCCATTACCTCATCACCTATTCGGGTGAGGTGAAGGCCGGGGTGGCCGATGTGAGCCAGATTCAGGTCGAGGTTGACGAGGCGGGTCACGTCGTGACGGTGACCGTGCCTGCCGTCGAAGTTCTCTCCGCCTCCATCGACCCTGCCTCCGTCGAGACCTACGACCAGTCTTTCTCCATCGTCAACCAGATCGAGGTCGGAGACGTCACCACCTTCCTGGCGGAACGGGAGACCGCTGCCGCAGACGAGGCCATCTCCAAGGGCCTGCTCGACAAGGCGCAGGGGCGTGTGGAAGACATCGTGAAGAAGCAAGTCAACGCTGTTCTCGGCGAGCAGGCCAGCAAGTACGAGGTGCGCGTCGTTCTGCCGCCTCCTCCCGCCCAGTGACGCTTCGAGCCTCACAGATGGCCGAGCCTCACAGCGCCGCTTGCCCCGGCCTCGTCGGCCCCGTGCACTAGACTTGCCAGCGTGAGCCGATCCTCCAGCCCCCGAAACCAGCGCGACACGCGCAGCCGCCTCGACCCGACCCTGCCCGAGGGAGCCGTGCCCTCCGAGACGGGCCTGCTCGGCCCCCTCGAAGTCAAGGCCATCTCCGAGGCGCTCGGTATTCGCCCCACCAAGGTGCTGGGCCAGAACTTCGTGCACGACGCGGGCACGGTGCGCAAGATCGTCGCAGCCGGAGGCGTCGAAGAGGGCGACGAGGTCGTTGAGGTCGGCCCGGGTCTCGGCTCCCTGACGCTCGCGCTCCTGGAAGTCGGTGCGCGCGTGCGGGCCGTCGAGATTGACCCGCCCCTGGCCGCAGCGCTGCCGCAGACCGTGCGCGCCCGCATGAGCGAGGCCGCCGACCGTTTCCACGTCGTGACCATGGATGCGACGGAAATCAGCGGTGTCGATGACTTCGGCGTGGACTGGCCCGCCCCCACCAAACTCGTCGCGAACCTGCCGTACAACGTGGCCGTGCCGGTTCTGCTCAACATGCTTGAGGCCTTCCCCTCCATCCAGGGTGTCGTCGTCATGGTCCAGGCCGAGGTCGCGGATCGTCTGGCCGCCGGCCCCGGATCGCGCACCTACGGCGTGCCTTCCGTGAAGGCCTCCTGGTACGGCTCGGTTGAGCGCGCGGGGACGATTGGTCGCTCCGTGTTCTGGCCCGTGCCCGGCGTGGATAGTGCCCTCGTGCGCCTGACGCGCCTGGAGACCCCGCGCGGCGACGACGAGCTGCGCCGCGCCACTTTCGAGGTCACCGACGTGGCCTTCGGTCAGCGCCGCAAGACCCTGCGCGCGGCCCTCAAGAACTGGGCGGGCGGCCCCGAGGCCTCCGAAGCCCTCCTGTCCGCCGCCGGCATTGACCCGACGCGCCGCGGCGAGACCCTCTCGATCGACGAGTTCGTCGAGCTGGGGCGCGCCGTCATCGAGGCCCGCGCAAACGGTACCCTCGCGGCGTCGACCGCAGCCCGCTGACGGCCGCCGGTCAGACAATCGGCAGGAAGAAGGAACGCCATGCGTGAAGTGCGCGCCAGTGCGCCCGGAAAAGTCAACCTGACCCTGCGCGTCGGAGCGCCCACGTCCGACGGCTACCACCCCCTCGTCACGGTTTTCGAGGCCCTGAACCTGCGTGAAACCGTCACCGTGCGCACCTCGAAGACGCCCGGCGTGCGCGTCGAGACAATCGCGTACCTGCCCGACGGCAGCATCGACGAGGCCACGACCCGCGCCATGGCGGACGTGGACCCGGCCACCCACCTGGCCGTGCGTGCCGCGCGCGTCCTCCAACGCCTCGCCGCCGCGGGCCCCTGGGCGTCCACCGCCGCGGGCCTGAGCATCCGCGTCGACAAGCGCGTCCCCGTCGCCGGCGGCATGGCCGGCGGGTCCGCCGACGCGGCCGCCGCCTTGGTGGCCTGCAACGAGCTGTGGGAGCTGGGCCTGGGTGTCGAGCAACTCGAGGCCATCGGTCGCTCGCTGGGCGCCGACGTCCCCGCCTGCCTGGCGGGAGGCATCGCGCTGGGAACCGGGCGCGGGGACCACATGAGCGTCCTGTGTGAGGGGGACGAGGAGGGCCGTCACCACTTGGTCATGCTCCTGTCCAGCGAGGGTCTGTTCACCCCCCA
>ERZ1699254.528-NODE-528-length-14104-cov-4.267511_pt1 | contig 14104 bp, 6 predicted proteins | sample MGYA00581522_ERZ1699254 | MGnify/ENA primary metagenome ERZ1699254 (study PRJEB42319, sample SAMD00040329) | human oral metagenome | material: saliva | host: Homo sapiens | study: EMG produced TPA metagenomics assembly of PRJDB4115 data set (Metgenomic analysis of... | reverse complement strand
ATGAAACGCAATATGATTGCTGGTGATGAAGAGTATAAAGAACCAAATAAACTTGTTCAAGGAGTCATTCTAGCAGTTGTCACTGTTATCGTAGTATTGGCTGTTGGCGTTTATTTTTTTCAGAAAGACTAATGCTGTATGAAAAATAATATCAAACAGCTAAGAAAGTCTGAAGGACTACGTCAGGAAGATATGGCAAAAATATTAGGCGTTAGTCGACAAACCATTATTGCTATCGAGAATGACAAGTACAATCCTACACTTGAACTAGCAATGAAAATTGCAAGGTTGCTACAACTACATGTTGAAGAAATTTTCATTTTAGAAGATTAAAGATATCAGATAGCATTTATTCTAATCATCTGATTCGTAATGATGGAGAGTTTTCCGGTTCATGGAAACTCTCTTTTAAAGCTCATAAAGAGTCTACTCAATTTTACCCTTGTCCATCTATATATCTATCGTAAAACTGGTATAAAAATTGCAAATCGAATCTTAAAGTAGTATACTAGAACTAGCAATTATGAAAACGTTTGCGTTTTTGTTGATGATGATTATTTAGGAGACAAGACATGGAATTGACAGCCATTTATCATAGACCAGAATCAGAGTATGCTTATCTTTACAAAGAAGATCAGTTGCATATCCGAATCAGAACAAAGAAAGATGATATTCAAAAGGTCATTTTGCATTATGGTGATCCCTTTATTTTCATTGAGGATAAGTATGAAGCCAAGAAGGAAATGACCAAAGTAACCTCAGATGCCTTGTTTGATTATTGGCAGGTTACAGTCTCGGTTGATTTTGCACGGATTCAGTATCTCTTTGAACTCCTTGATAAGGAAGACAAGGGTGTCTACTATGGTGATAAGGGTTGTGTAGAACATACTCAAGAAAACTTGGATGCTGATGGAAATGGCTTTAAACTTCCTTACATTCACGAAATCGATGGTTGCCAGGTTCCTAGCTGGGTTTCAGAAGCTGTGTGGTATCAGATTTTCCCTGAACGCTTCGCTAATGGAAATCCTAGATTGACTCCTGATGGAGCTCGAGAGTGGGATGCAGAGATTTCCCCGGGTAGAGATGACTTTTTTGGTGGAGATTTGCAAGGAATTATCGACCACCTAGACTATCTAAAAGACTTGGGAATCACAGGACTTTACCTATGTCCGATTTTTGAAGCGACGACCAATCACAAGTATGATACAACGGATTATTTTGAAATTGACCGTCACTTTGGAGACAAGGAAGTCTTTCATAATCTAGTTGAAGAAGCTCATAAACGTGGCATTAAGATCATGCTTGATGCGGTGTTTAACCATATCGGTTACCAGTCTGCCCAATGGCAGGATGTTCTAAGGAATGGAGAAAATTCCCCTTATAAAGATTGGTTCCATATCCAAGAATTCCCAGTTACTGAGGATAAACTTAAGAACCCAAGAGAACTACCGTATCATACCTTTGCCTTTGCTAGCTATATGCCTAAGTTAAATACAGCCAACCCGGAAGTTAAAGAATTTCTTTTAAGTGTTGCGACCTATTGGATTGAGAATTTTGATATTGATGCTTGGCGCTTGGACGTTGCCAATGAAATCGACCACCAGTTTTGGAGAGATTTTAGAAAGGCAGTTCTGGCTAAAAAGCCTGATTTGTATATTTTAGGTGAAATCTGGCATACTTCACAACCTTGGCTAAAAGGGGATGAGTTCCATGCAGTTATGAACTACCCACTTTCTGAAAGTATCAAAGACTATTTCTTGCGTCAGCATAAAAAGACAGAGCAGTTTATTTCAGAAATCAATAGCCAGTCTATGTACTACAAGCAACAAATTGCTGAAGTGATGTTTAACCTTCTGGATTCTCATGATACAGAGCGAATCCTTACAACTGCCAAAGGAAATATCCAGCATGTCAAGGCAGCCCTAACTTTCCTCTATCTTCAAAAAGGAACTCCTTGTATCTATTACGGAACGGAGCTGGCACTAATAGGTGGACCAGATCCTGATTGCCGTCGTGTCATGCCTTGGGACCGCGTGTCTGAGGACAATGATATGCTGAATTTCATGAAGAAATTAATCCAAGTCCGTAAGGAAGTTGCAAACATTATTCAGCATGGTTCATATAGCTTGCAAGAAGTGAAACCAGATGTTATTGTCTTGGAATGGACCTACGAACGAAAAGAGGTTCAAGCTATCTTTAATCAGTCTAAGGAAAATTTTGTCTTGGACAGAGATTCAGTTGATTTGTCTAGTCATTGTCAGGTTAAGGAGGGACAACAAATCATCTTACCAGATGGATTTGTGGTCTATATTTCTGAGTAAAAAGGATCAAAATAATGGCACTCAAGGAAGTTTATGATTATTTTCGTCACTATGATAAGGACACTTATCAAGTTGTCGCCTGTATGGGCAATGAACCATCGGAAGAAGATGTTCAGGATTTTGAAACTCAATATGGCATTTCTCTTCCAGAAGATTTCAGAGAATTCACCATGTCAGCTCTTGGAGGCCTCTTTATGGAAGTCAGAGAAGAGCTATGGCCAAGAGCCAAGGCATATGACGTAGCTCCTTTTTGGACCTTCTGCCGAGGTATTAAGGTCTTGGGAATTGCAAATGGCATCCCAGACTTCTTAGACATTCGAATTAAAACCAAGGAATTACATGATTTAGGATTTGTTGATTATATTCCATTTCTGTCTATCATCGGTGATGGAGATGTAATTTTCTGCTTTGATAAGGACAATCATATTGTAGCTCTAGATTGGTATAACAGTGGAGAAACGGAAGAGCTTGAATGTGATTTTTCAGGACTTTTACTCCAGCAAATTGCAGAGTTAGAAATGCGTAAAAATGAGATGTTCAAGATGTTGAAAGAAAAGAAGGATAATCAGTAACCGAAGGTAAATTCAGAATAGTTTTTCAGTAACAGCTGTTTCTATAAGTGAAACAGCTGTTTTGACGTATTTTTCTAAATGTACATTCAGATTTTTATTATTTTCTACAAAATATAGAAAAAACAATCAAAAGTATGATTTTTACAGTCATAGTATTGAAGTTTCCTATATTATTTTATAAAATAGAAGTAATAATTACAAAATAAGTATAGCGCTTTCAACAAAAATGGAAGCGGTTACTTAACAAGGAGAACCCTATGGGAAAAGATTATTGGAATCGCAAAAGTATCTATAGCATCCGTAAATTTACGGTAGGAACATGCTCAGTGCTTATCGGGACTTGCTCTGTTTTATTTGGAGCAAATCTAGCAGGTGTAAATTCTGTATCTGCAGATGAGACACCAGTCGCTGTTGCTACAGAAAAAGTGGAGAAAGAAACTCCTAAAGAGGAAGCTGTAGATTCAAAAGCTTCTGAACAACCTGTAACAACAGAAACTGTTAACAGTGAAGCAGTAGAAACTAATCATGAAGTAGAGAAAAAAGTGGAAACCCCAACTACTGAGACTACTCCTGAGAAAAAAGAAACCTCTGATGTAGAAAAGCAAGCTCCAGCTGTGACTCAGGATCAATCTGCTCAAACAGAAAAACCAGAGCTCAAACCTGCAACTAATGATGAGGTAAAACAGTTGATTGAGGATAGAAAAGTAGAATTCAACCAAAACTGGCATTTCAAGCTCAATGCCAATGCTAAAGATGCGGTCAAGCCAGATGCCGATGTTTCTAGTTGGAAGAAATTAGACCTTCCTCATGACTGGAGTATCTACAATGACTTTGACCATGACTCACCTGCCCAAAACGAAGGTGGGCAACTCAATGGTGGTGATGCTTGGTATCGTAAGACCTTTAAACTCGATGAAGAAGACCTCAATAAGAATGTACGTATCACATTTGACGGGGTTTACATGGATTCTCAGGTTTATGTAAATGGACAGCTAGTTGGTCACTATCCAAATGGTTACAACCAATTCTCATATGACATCACTGAGTATCTCCATAAAGACGGTCGCGAGAATGTCGTAGCAGTGCATGCCATCAACAAACAACCAAGTAGCCGTTGGTACTCAGGAAGCGGGATTTACCGTGATGTTACCCTTCAAGTCACAGATAAGGTCCATACTGAGAAAAATGGAACAACTATCTTAACTCCAGACCTTGAAAAACAACAGAATGGTAAGGTAGATACTCATGTAACAAGTAAGATCGTCAATACTGATGATAAAGATCATGAAATTCTTGCTGAGTATCAAATCATTGAACGTAATGGTCAAGCTGTAACGGATCTAGTTCGTACCGCTAGTCAAGTCTTGAAAGCTCATCAATCAGCTAGCTTGAATGCTATTTTACAAGTTGATAAACCAAAACTTTGGACAGTTAATAGCGACAAGCCTGCCCTTTACGAATTGGTGACTCGTGTCTATCGTGATGGTCAATTGGTCGATGCTAAGAAGGACTTGTTTGGTTACCGTTACTACAACTGGACACCAAATGAAGGCTTCTCTTTGAATGGTGAACGCATTAAATTCCATGGGGTTTCTCTTCACCATGACCATGGAGCTCTTGGAGCTGAAGAAAACTATAAGGCAGAATACCGTCGTCTGAAACAGATGAAGGATATGGGTGTAAACTCTATCCGTACAACTCACAACCCAGCTAGTGAGCAAACTTTACAAATCGCTGCTGAGCTTGGTTTGTTGGTCCAAGAAGAAGCTTTCGATACTTGGTATGGTGGTAAGAAACAGTATGACTACGGTCGCTTCTTTGACAAAGATGCTACTCACCCAGACGCTAAGAAAGGTGAAAAATGGTCTGATTTTGACCTTCGTACCATGGTTGAACGAGGAAAGAACAACCCTGCTATCGTTATGTGGTCTATCGGTAATGAAATCGGTGAAGCAGACGGGAAACCTCGTTCTCTAGCAACTGTTAAACGCTTGGTTCAAGTTATTAAGGCTGTTGATAAGACACGCTATGTCACTATGGGAGCAGATAAGTTCCGTTTTGGTGATGGTAGTGGTGACCATGAAAAGATTGCCAATGAACTTGACGCGGTTGGATTTAACTATTCAGAAGACAACTACAAGAAACTTCGTGCGAAACATCCAAATTGGTTGATTTACGGTTCTGAAACTTCCTCAGCTACTCGTACACGTGGAAGTTATTTCCGCCCAGAACGTGAATTGGTACATAGCAATCAAGCTTACCGTCATTATGAGCAATCAGACTACGGTAATGACCGTGTTGGTTGGGGTAAAACAGCTACTGCATCTTGGACTTTTGACCGTGACAATGCTGGCTATGCAGGTCAGTTCATCTGGACAGGTACTGACTATATCGGTGAACCTACTCCATGGCACAACCAAAACCAAACTCCAGTTAAGAGTTCTTACTTTGGTATCGTAGATACAGCTGGTATTCCAAAGAATGATTACTACTTGTACCAAAGCCAATGGGTTTCTGCTGAGAAGAAACCAATGGTTCATCTCCTTCCTCACTGGAATTGGGAAAATCCTACTCTAAAAGCGAATGTAGCGGATGCAGATGGTAATATTCCAGTCCGTGCCTATTCTAATGCGGCAAGTGTAGAACTATTCTTGAATGGTAATACTCTAGGCAAGAAGACATTTACTAAAAAACAAACAAGCGATGGACGCACTTACCAAGAAGGTGCTAATGCGAATGAGCTCTACCTTGAATGGAAGGTTGCTTTTGAACCAGGTACATTAGAAGCAGTAGCTCGTGATGAAGCTGGAAATATTATTGCTCGTGATAAGATTGTGACTGCTGGCGAACCTGCAGGGGTTCGTTTGGTCAAAGAAGAAAATGCTATCGCAGCTGACGGAAAAGACCTCACTTATATCTATTACGAAATTGTTGACAGTAAAGGTAACGTAGTTCCTACAGCCAATAATCTTGTTCGCTTCCAGTTGCATGGACAAGGTCAGATTGTCGGTGTGGATAACGGGGAACAAGCCAGCCGTGAACGTTACAAAGAACAAGCAGATGGTTCATGGATTCGCAAAGCCTTTAATGGTAAGGGTGTTGTGATTGTCAAATCAACTGAGCAAGCAGGTAAATTCACCTTGACTGCTCACTCTGATTTCTTGAAATCTGGTCAAACAACTATCTTCACAGGTAAGAAAGACCAAGAGGAAAAAACTGTTTTAGGTACAGAGGTTCCTAAAGTTCGTACAGTAATCGGTCAAGCAGCGAAAATGCCTTCAAAAGTAGGATTTATCTACAGTGATGGCAGTCGTGTAAAACTTCCAGTAGAATGGTCCGCAGTTGATGTCAACCAACCTGGTATTTTTACTGTTAAAGGTGTGGCTGACGGAAGAGATGTGGAAGCGCGTGTTGAAGTCTTGGCACTCGAAGCAGAATTACCTGTAGTTAAGAGAATTGCACCAAGTACAGATCTGAGTACGGTTGATCCATCTGTTAGCTATGTATTGTCAGATGGTACTCTAGGAAGCTATGACGTTGATAGGTGGGAAGTTGCAGCTGAAGATCAAGCTAAATTAACTATCCCAGGCTCTCGTATCCAAGCTAAAGGAATTTCAGGTGATGATGAAATCGCTGCTACATTCGTAGTTGCCGAAGGTCAAGCGGCTTCACCAGTAGTACCGACTGTAACTGTTGCAGACCAGCCTGTAGAAGGGCTCTCAACTGACCAACCGGTTCTATACCATAAACTTGCTTATGGAGCTACTTTGCCTGAAGTCAAAGCTTTAGCTGAAAATGCGCAAGTTACTGTTATTCAAGCTAACGAAGCAAATGGTATGCGTGCTAGTATTTATGTTCAACCAAATGATGGTGGAGCACTTCAGACTTATGCTATCCAATTCTTACAAGAAGCTCCTCAGATTGAACGTTTAAGCCTAGAAGTTGAAAATGCAGACGCACTGAAAGAAGACCAAACAGTTGGTATCAAAGTCTTGGCTCATTATCAAGATGGAACTCAGGCCGTATTAAAAGCTGACAAGGTAACCTTCTCAACATCAGGTGAAGGAGACGTAGCTGTTCGTAAAGGTATGCTTGAATTGCATAAACCTGGTCAAGTAACTTTGAAAGCTCAATTTGAAGGAGCAGAAGGTCAGATTGACTTGAACATTCAGGCAAATACTGAAAATAAAGTTGTCCAGGCCATTCGTCCAGTAAGTGTTGTGACAGGTTTGAACCAAGAACCAAGTCTACCTGATACAGTAACTGTAGAGTACGACAAAGGATTTCCAAAAGTTCACAAGGTGACTTGGCAAGCAGTTGCTAAGGAAGACCTTGCTAAATACCATAGCTTTGATGTTCTTGGTAAAGTAGAAGGAATTGAAAACGAAGCTCATGCTAAAGTTTCTGTAGAAGGTATCATTGCAGTCGAAGAAGTGACTACAACAACTCCAGTTTCAGAAGCTCCTCAATTACCAGAAAGTGTTCGTACTTACCACTCAAACGGCCAAGTATCTTCAGCTAAAGTGACTTGGGATGCTATTGACCCAAGCCAATATGCAACTGAAGGTAGCTTTACAGTGACAGGGCATGTCGAAGGGACTCAGTTACCAACCAAACTTCATGTTCGTGTTTCTGCTCAGACAGAAACTGGTGCAAACATTTCTGACCAGTGGACAGGTTCGGAGTTGCCACTTGCCTTTGCATCAGACTCAAATCCAAGTGACTCGGTAGCAAATGTTAATGATAAACTAATCTCATATAACAACCAACCAGCTAACCGTTGGACAAACTGGAACCGTACAAGTGAAGCATCAGTGGGAATTCTCTTTGGTGATTCTGGTATCCTGTCTAAACGTTCGGTTGACAATCTCAATGTTGCCTTCCACGAAGACCACGGTGTTGGTGCACCTAAGTCTTATGTCATCGAATACTATGTAGGAACAGATGTTCCAACAGTTCCTAAGAATCCAAGCTTTGTAGCTAGTGAAGACCACGTCTTTAACGATGACAATAACTGGAAACAAGTGACAAATCTTAAAGCTCCAGATCAAGTGAGAGCTGGAGAAATGACTCACTTTAGCTTTGATAAAGTCAATACCTATGCGGTTCGTATCCGTATGGTTAGACCAGATGGTAAATGGGGCACTTCTATTACAGAAATTCAAATCTTCTCTAAACAAGTAGCTGCAGCTAAGAAAGCTCAAGCTCAAATCCAAGTAGATGGAAAAGATTTGCCAAACTTTAACCCTGGCTTGACTGACTATTATCTAGAAGCTAAAGAAGACCAAGCAGCAACTGTAACGGCAAGTGTATCAGATAATGGTATTGCTACAGTGATTCCAAGCGTTCGTGAAGGGGATCCAGTTCGTGTTGTCGTTAAGGCTGAAAACGGAGATATTCTAGGTGAATACCGTCTCCACTTTACAAATGATAAAGACTTGCTAGCAAGTAAACCTGTTGTTGCTGTGAAATCATCACGCTTGGTTGCTAAGGGCCATACTCTTGAGTTACCTGCGAAAGTCGCTGTTTACTTCACAGGTAAAGATGGCTATGAAGTCAAAGACTTGGCAGTTGAATGGGATGAAGTTCCAGCTGAAAATCTAGCGAATGCAGGTGAATTTACAGTTCGTGGTCGCGTTTTAGGTACTGATTTAACTGCTGAAGTAGCAGTACGTGTGACTGATAAACTCGGTGAAAACCTATCAGACAACCCAGACTTCGATGACGATAGCAACCGTTCATTTGCTTCTGCAACCAATGATATTGATCCAAATTCTCATGACCGTGTGGACTATGTTAACGATGGTTCTGATGATGAAACCCGTCGTTGGACCAACTGGTCTCCAACTCCATCTGATAATCCAGAAGTTTCAGTAGGGGTTATCTTTAGAGAAGCTGGCAAGATTGTTGAACGTACAGTCGCTGAAGGAAGCATTCGATTCTTCTCAGACGGTGGAACAGATGCACCTTCTAAACTAGTCTTAGAGCGCTATGTGGGACCAGAATTTGCCTCACCAGAATACTACTCTAACTACCAACCATACGATCCAGAACATCCATTCAACACTCCTTCTAACTGGGAGAAAGTTGAATACCGTGCGGATCAAGAAATTCAAGCAGGTACTGATATCCATGTAACCTTTGCTCCAGTCAAAGCTAAGGCGATGAGATGGCGCATGGAAAGAAAAGCAGATACCAAGGGTGTAGCTATTACAGAAATGGCCTTCATCGCTCCAAGTGAAGAACCTAAGGACAGTACAGCTGCAAAACTTCTTGTGGATGGTAAAGAGATTGCTGACTTCTCTGAAGATCGTGTGGATTACCAAGTAACCTACAGTGGAAATCGTCCTCAAGTAACAGTAAAAGCTGGTGAAAACGTAGCAGCAACTATTGTTGATAGTGGTGATGATAAACTTCCAGTCTTGATTCATCTTGTATCAGAAAGTGGTAAACATGTTAAGGGATACCGCATTCAATTGACTAAATCGGATGCTGAAAGTGCTAAGACAGAACCAGCAGTTCACGAAGTTCCAGAGTTCACAGGTGGTGTGAATGGAGAAGAACCAGCTGTACATGAAGTTCCAGAGTTCACAGGCGGTGTGAATGGAGAAGAACCAGCTGTACATGAAATTCCAGAGTTCACAGGCGGTGTGAATGGAGAAGAACCAGCTGTATACGAAGTTCCAGAATACACTGGAGGCGTGAATGGAGTTGAAGCAGCAGTTCACGAAGTACCAGAATATAATGGAGGAGCGAAAGTAGTCGAACCAGCAGTTCACGAAGTTCCAGAATACACTGGTGGTGTGAATGCAGTCGAAGCAGCGGTTAACGATGTGCCAGAGTACAAAGGTGGAGCCAATGTAGTCGAAGCAGCGGTGAACGAAGTTCCAGAATATACTGGTGGCCTGAACGCAGCCGAAGCAGCGGTCAATGAAGTACCAGAGTACAAAGATGAGCAGTCGATTGTAGCCCTCGCTATGTCACAAGACAAGACTTACCAGGCGCCTGCAAGTCGTCAACATATTCTCCCTGAAACAGGTACTAAGGAAAATGCAACCCTTGCAACAGCAGGTGTTGTAGGAGCACTACTTGGTCTCTTTGCAATGGGAAAGAAAAAAGAAGACGAATAAGATGATGTAAAAGCATCTAAGTCATAGAGATTGGACCAAGAGACTAATCTCGACAATAAAAAGCGGACAAAACTAGTTTTCTGATTTACAGAGGCTGGTCTTGTCCGCTTTTTTATGTTTTATATTTAGGGATTAACTTTCTTTCTATTATTAAAAGAGTTATAATAAGGGTGAAATAAGGGGTAGGAAAGGAGGAAATAAGATGTCCTATATTGAAATGAAACATAGCTATAAGAGGTATCATACTGGAGAAACAGAAATCGTAGCCAATCGTGATGTTAATTTCGAGATTGAAAAGGGAGAACTGGTCATTATCCTTGGTTCATCTGGAGCAGGGAAGTCAACAGTCTTAAATATTCTTGGTGGTATGGATACAAACGATGAAGGACAAGTCTGGATAGACGGAACCAATATCTCGAATTTTACTTCCCATCAGAGAACCAACTATCGTAGGGATGATGTTGGTTTCGTCTTTCAATTTTATAACTTGGTTTCTAACTTGACTGCCAAAGAAAATGTCGAGTTGGCATCAGAAATTGTATCAGATGCCTTAGATCCTGAGCAGGTTCTCAAGGATGTAGGGTTAGGCAATCGTCTCAATAACTTTCCAGCCCAGTTGTCAGGTGGTGAGCAACAACGGGTATCTATTGCTCGAGCTGTGGCTAAAAATCCTAAAATTCTCCTTTGTGATGAACCAACGGGAGCTTTGGACTACCAGACTGGTAAGCAGGTTCTAAAGATTCTTCAAGATATGTCACGTAAGAAGGGGGCTACCGTTATCATTGTGACCCACAATGCCTCGCTAGCTCCTATAGCTGATCGGGTGATTCAAATGCATGATGCTGGTGTCAAGAGTGTTGTCCTCAATCCTCAACCACAGGATATTGATGATTTGGAGTACTAAGATGAAAAGAAAGACATATTGGAAAGACCTGCTCCAGTCTTTCACAGGTTCAAAGGGACGGTTTTTATCCATCCTAACTCTGATGATGTTGGGATCTTTGGCTGTGGTTGGTCTTAAAGTAGCCAGTCCCAATATGGAGCGAACAGCTTGGGCTTATCTGAAAGATACTAATGCGGCAGATATGACCATCATGGGAGATTATGGTCTAGATCAGACAGACCAGGAAGAATTGCAAACTCTATCAGGAGCAAATGTTGAATTTGGTTATATGACGGATTTGACATTAGAGGATAGTGAAGATGCTGTACGAATTTTTTCAAATACTGAAAAGATTTCAAAATTTCAAGTAACCCAAGGTCGTTTGCCTGAAAAAGAAGATGAACTGGCCTTGGCGGACTTTTGGAAAGATCGCTATCAGATTGGTCAAGTCATTCATTTGAACCAAAAGAATGGTAGCAATTCTCAATTGAAGCGGGATAGTTATACCATTACAGGCTTTGTTCACTCTCCAGATATTTTCTCAAAAACGGATATGGGGAGTGCAGGCAGTGGTAATGGGAACTTATCAGTCTATGGTGTTGTAACAAAAGATAACTTTAAGAGCTCTGTTTACACGATTGCCCGCCTTCGTTTTACTAGTCTAACAGATGTCAATCCTTTTTCTAGTGATTACGAAAAGAAACTCGAGGAAGAAGAGGAGACTCTAAAGGAACTAGTTGCTGATAATGGTCGAGCCCGGCTGAAGAAAATAAAAGAAGATTCTCAGGAGAAATTGGATGTTGGGAAGAAAAAACTAGATGAAGCGGAAACCAACTTGACAGCTGGCAAGAAACGTCTACAAGAAACCGAGACTCAGCTTCAAGGTCAAGAGTCACAGTTAAGCCAACTTCCAGAACCGCAAAAGAGCCAAGTTTCGAGCCAGATAGACCAAGCTAAAGAACAGCTAAAACAAGAAAAAGAAAAAGCAAGCCAAGCTGAAACAGATCTTACTAAGGAAAAGGCTAAGTGGCAGACCAGTCAGGATGAGGTCAATGCTCTGACAGAGCCAACCTATCATGTATACAATCGAAAAAGCTCTCCTACTGGTCAAGGTTATCTGATGTATAGTAACTCAGCGATGAGTATTCGTGCCGTGGGAAATATCTTTCCAGTTGTTCTCTACGCAGTGGCAGCCATGGTTACCTTTACCACTATGACTCGATTTGTAGATGAGGAAAGAACCAATGCAGGGATTTTCAAAGCTCTAGGCTACCATAGCAAGGACATCATCGCTAAGTTTGTGATTTATGGTCTGGTTGCTGGTACTATTGGAACCCTTCTAGGGATTCTGATTGGCCATTATGTCTTAGCACCTACAATCTCACATATCATTACTGGTCGAATGATTGTTGGTGAGAGTCAGCAATATTTCTACTGGACCTATAGTTGCTTGGCTCTGGGGCTAAGCTTAGTAGCAAGCGTCCTACCAGCCTACCTTGTATCTCGTAGAGAATTGCATGAAGAAGCAGCGCAATTATTATTACCTAAGCCTCCAGTCAAGGGTTCTAAAATTCTCCTAGAACGCATCACATTTATCTGGTCACATTTGAGCTTTACCCAAAAAGTTACAGCTCGCAACATTTTCCGTTATAAGCAACGGATGCTGATGACCATTTTTGGGGTTGCAGGTTCAGTAGCCCTCCTCTTTGCAGGGCTTGGGATTCAATCCTCTGTGGTTGGCGTGGCAGACAGGCAGTTTAAGGATCTGCAACAGTATCAGATGATTCTCTCTGTCAATTCTCGAGCTTCAGATTCTGAGAAGGCCAAGCTAGAAGAAAAATTGCAGAGTGATGAAGTTGAAAACTATCGTTTAATTTCTTCCAAACAGATTGAGGAAGACTATGCCGGTAAGGCTGGCGTTCAGACCGTGACCATCATGGTCACTGATCAGGATGACCTGGCTCCATTTGTCCGTTTAGAAAAAAATGGGGAAAAACTGGGCTTGTCTAACGGAGTTGTCTTGACTGAAAAATTAGCCCAGTTGGCTGGAGTTTCTGTTGGTGACAACTTTACAATCGATGGGAAAACCTTTAAAGTAGGTGCTATTACCGAGCACTATGTGGGCCATTTTGTCTATATGAATCAAGCGACCTATCAGAAAACCTATGGAAAAAGTGCTAAGATGAATGCCTATTTGGTCCGATTACAGTCTTCTTCTCAGCAGTTCGTCCAGAAGGTCAGTCGGGACATGATGGAAGAAGGGGCGGTGCTTGCTGTTACGCAAAATACTTCCTTGATTTCTCTCTTCAGTTCTGTAGCCCAATCATTGAATAAGACCATGATGATTTTAGTTCTGGTATCTATTTTGCTAGCGATGGTTATTTTGTATAATTTGACCAATATCAATGTGGCAGAACGAATCCGTGAGTTATCCACCATTAAGGTATTAGGTTTTCATCATCAAGAAGTTACCCTTTATATTTATCGAGAAACCATCCTCTTGTCTCTTGTAGGGATAGGATTGGGTTTACTAGGAGGTTTTTATCTCCATCGCTTTTTGATCGCCATGATTGCCCCAGATGCCATTCTCTTTTATCCGCGGGTAGCCCTTGGTGTCTATCTTTATCCTATCGCTGGCGTCATTCTGATCCTAGCTAGCTTAGGAATCTTGGTTAATCATCATCTTCGCAAGGTAGACATGCTGGAGGCTTTGAAATCTGTTGAATAAAAAAAGAAACTTCTACCCTAGGGTGGAAGTTTTTTAGAGCTTTGGTATAATGAGAGAAGGAGAAGAGACATGACAAAAATTGCTTTGCTTTCGGATATACATGGGAATACAACTGCTTTAGAGGCTGTGCTTGAAGATGCCAAGCGGGCAGGTGTAGAAGAATACTGGTTATTAGGGGATGTCCTTATGCCGGGGACTGGTAGACGACATCTTTTGAACCTACTTGAAGAATTGCCTATCACCGTACAGATTTTAGGAAATTGGGAAGATAGCTTGTGGCGAGCGATGAAGGGGATGCTGGATCCATCAAGGGCTAGTCACCGTTATTTGATGCGCCATTGTCAGTATATCTTAGAAGAAATTCGTCCAGAAGAAATAGAGGCCATGCAAAGTCTGCCCATGCAAGTGCATCGGGAAATTTCCGGCTTAAGAGTGGGCATCACCCATCATCTGCCAGACAAAAACTGGGG
>ERZ1699254.527-NODE-527-length-14152-cov-2.364064_pt1 | contig 14152 bp, 12 predicted proteins | sample MGYA00581522_ERZ1699254 | MGnify/ENA primary metagenome ERZ1699254 (study PRJEB42319, sample SAMD00040329) | human oral metagenome | material: saliva | host: Homo sapiens | study: EMG produced TPA metagenomics assembly of PRJDB4115 data set (Metgenomic analysis of... | reverse complement strand
GACCTATACGAGCGAACAATTGTATTGGGACAACGAGAAGCACGAGTTCTATTCCCATGTGCCGATGCATATCGTCACGCCCGACCGTGATCTGCGGGGCGATCGTTTCCGTTCCGACGAGCAACTGACGCGCTACGAGGTGAAACGCACCCGCGGCTACATTCCGATGCCCAGCGCCTTCGGGAATTCGCCGGCTCCCGCCAACACCACATCGCGCTGAGGGCAATTGTCATATGTTCCCACCGAAACACGCGTCGCACCATCGGCTTCCTTTGAAGGCCGGCAGCGCATGAAACGGCGGCAACATCAAGTGTTCTGATACGACAAATCCCTCCACTGAACGAAATCAGTGGAGGGATTTGTCGTCAATATGCGCTTTCTTTGTCGAGGCTTCGGGGGACTATGCCATTGTTGCCCTGCGTGAGGCAAAAGGAGCCACCTTTCAGAACGCGACGCCGAAGGAAGCAAAGGGAGCCAGCGTGTAGTCGCGCGTGATGAAGTGGTTTCCGTCGGTCAGGTTGAAGTTATCGGTCACACCCAAGCGGAAGAAAAAGCCGCGTTCCATTTGAAAACGATACGCCGCCGTCACATTCATGCACCAACCGAAGGGACTTCGCGGCCCATACTGGTTGGTTTTGATCGGTTCGGTGACGGTTGACTCCATACCACTGCTGTAAACGCAGCCCGGTCCGTCGTATTCTCGGTGGTAGAAGGATTCAAACAGGCCGATGGTCAGACCTAAGCCCAATTCCAGGGAATGTCTTTTCCCGCCGACGAGGTAATACATTTGTGCAGGCACGGCCCATCCGTTGGTTCTTCCCTCTTCGCTGAAGAAACCGTCGGTGGAACTGGTGGTGATGCGTGCCAATCCCACTTTGTAGCCCCAGTTTTTGTAGTTGCCGATGCGCGAATCGAAAGCCAGGCCCAGCGTGTGTGAGGCGCCGCCGTGCTCAACCATGAAGCCGCGTCGGGGTGTTTTGGCTCGTGCCCCCATGAGGGTGAAGGCAAAGAGGAGAAGGAAAATGCAATGTTTCATGTTGATGCGCTTAGAACGTGTAACCAATGGAAAGATACGGGTGGAACACGTCGTCGGTATCTTCGATGAGTTCGTTTATGTGTAGGTTATCGTGCAGTGTGAATCCGGCGCGAACCACCGGGCCCTTGGCGAACTGCAGACGATAGCCGGCCGAAAGGTAGAAAAGCTGATTGAGCTTTCTGATTTCGTGGCTGGAAAACTGATGATCCATCTGCTGTGAGCGCTGATACATGCCGCTGCAATCGAAATCGTGGCTCCCTTCGTTGTATTCGTCGTAGCGATACCACATGTAAGCCGCCGTTGTTCCCATGCCGGCTTCGAACTTATGGTGCTTGCCCCCCGCCAAGAAATTCACTTCAAACGGCAGCGTGACGCCTTTCTCCCGATAGTTATTTGTACTCTTCTGATCGAAGCTGGTAAAACCCGCTCCCACTCGAAAGCCCCAATGCGATTTCGGAGCCACGCGTCGGTCGAACGAAATGCCGAAACCTTGGAATGCCGGTTCCCAACCCACTGAAATGGCAGAAAGTTGCGCTCGCAGCTGGGAGAAACACAGCAGCAAGAGACATAGCAAAGCGATTTTTCTCATAAGATGATGCGTTGATAGTGTGAATAACGTTGCGCAGTTAGCGATATTTTCGCAATGTACTCTCTTCGCTCCGCTGAAATATGCAAACAAACGGGGGCTTGCAGGTATTTCAGCCAACAGGCGTTGTGAAATTGTGCGCATTGTCGTATTTTTGTAGGCGACGAGGACTCGCGCTTTCCCCGTTCTCGTTCCGCATCAATTGTCTTTTCAGCTCCAGTTCGATCATAATGAAAAAAATATTGCTCCTTCTCCTCCTTTTGTTGTCGGCTGTATTCCGATCGTCGGCCGCCAACCCCCTTGAAGGACCCAAGCGCGAAATGCGCGGCACCTGGATTCAGTGCGTCAATGGCCAGTTCATGGGACTCACCCGCGAACAGATGCAAGCCAACCTCACGCAGCAGCTCGATGTCCTCCAGGCGGCAGGCATCAACGCCGTGATGTTCCAGGTACGCCCCGAGGCCGACGCACTCTATCGCAGCAGTTACGAGCCGTGGAGCCGATGGCTCACCGGACGCCAGGGACAAGATCCCGGATGGGACCCACTCGAATGGATGGTACGCGAGTGTCATCGCCGCGGCATGGAGTTGCACGCTTGGATCAATCCCTTCCGCGCCAAAACCAAGGATACGAAGGAGCGCCGCCAACCATCCTTATTGGCTACACCCCGACCGCTTTTTTTCTTATGACGGGCTCATTCTTTTCGATCCCGGTGTGATTGAGAACCAACGCTACATTTGCGATGTGGCAGCCGATATTGTGCGCCGTTACGACGTCGACGGCTTGCACATCGACGACTATTTCTATCCCTATCCCGCCGCAGGTCTGCCCATTCCCGACGATGCAACCTACGCCGCCAACCGCAATGGCTTCAACAACCGCGCAGATTGGCGCCGATACAACGTGAACACCTTCATCAAAATGCTGTACAACACGGTGCACAGCATCAAACCTTGGGTCAAGTTCGGCGTATCTCCTTTTGGCATATACCACAACAATTCGTCCGGAGGTAGCGTGCCCGGCAGTGACACCCGCGGGCTGCAAAACTACGACGACCTGTATGCCGACGTCTTGTTCTGGGTTGGTCAGGGCTGGGTGGACTATGTCGTCCCGCAGCTCTATTGGCCCATCGGACATCCCACGGCCGACTACGACCGCCTCGTGCGTTGGTGGGCCAAACATGCCGCCGGGCGTCCGATCTACATCGGCCAAGACGTGATTCGTACCGTCACTACGCCTGATGTCAACAATCCAACGGTCAATCAAATGAACGCCAAGTTCGAACTCGAGCGCAGTTTCCCTTCCGTCCAGGGGCACGTCCTCTGGTATTCGGCCGCAGTGGCGCGCAACGAGGGCAACTACGCCTATGAGTTGCAACACAACTACCATCTCACGCCCGCGCTGGTACCTCTCATGCCCTTCATCGACGACGCCCCGCCGAAGAAGCCCCGCAAACTTGAGGCGCTGTGGATGCCCGACGGCTACTATCTCTTCTGGAGTCCGCCGAAAGCCAAGACCGAAATGGACGCTGCCAAGTTTTATGTTGTCTATTGTTTCCCCAAAGGCCAAAAGATCGACCTCAGTTCTTCCACGCATATTTTTGCCGTCACCTCCGAAACCATGTATAAGCTCCCTTACAACTTTGGAAAGGAGAAATATACTTTCGTGGTGACCGCGCTCGATCGGTTGCAGAACGAGTCCAAACCCGTAAAGATCAAAGTGAAACTCTAACCGGCTCCCCTGTCTACAGCCGCTAAGTTTCGCGCTTCTCTCATTTCAATACAGCCCCGCGATGAAAGTTCTCAAATTCGGCGGCACCTCCGTGGGCACGCCCGAAGCCGTGCTGCAGGTTAAGCAGATTGTCGACCGGCTTGATGCGCCGGCCGTCGTAGTTGTTTCCGCCCTCGGCGGAGTTACCGATCGCCTCATCACACTCTCCGCAAAAGCCGTCGACCCCACAGCCGATTATCTCCCGATGCTCGACGAGCTCCATGCCCGCCACGACCAAATGGTGTGCAGTGTTTTGCCGCCCGATCGCCGAGAAGAAAGTTTACAAGGCGTGTCCAATTGCTTCGATGAGCTCAGTCGAATCCTCCAAGGCGTGCATCTCATCGGCGAACTCACGCCCAAAACTGCCGACGCCATCGTGGCTTACGGCGAACGCCTCTCCTCTTCTATTGTAGCTGCCCTGCTCAATGCGCGCCATATCGACTCGCGGAACCTCATTCGCACGCACTCCGAAGGCGGAAAACACCGAGTCGATTTCGAAACCACGCATGCGGCCATCGCCGCTGCCGACCTTTCGAGCTCGCCCCTCACGGTGATGGGCGGTTTCATCGCATCAGACGTGGAAAGCGGCCGCACCACCAACCTCGGCCGTGGCGGATCTGACTACACTGCCGCCATCCTCGCCGCAGCTCTCGGAGCAGATGTGCTCGAAATCTGGACCGATGTCGATGGCTTCATGACGGCCGATCCGCGAGTGATCCCCACGGCGTTCACCATCGACGAACTCTCTTACGACGAAGCCACCGAGTTGTGTAACTTTGGTGCCAAAGTCGTCTATCCCCCCACCATCTTTCCCGTGTGTGTGCGCAACATCCCCATCTTGGTGCGCAACACGTTCAATCCCTCCGGCCGCCACACGGTGATTCGTCGCGATGCCGCCCCCAGTTCGCGGCTCATTCGCGGCATCTCTTCGATAGCCGACACCGCCTTAGTCACGGTGAGCGGCATGGCCATGGTCGGTGTTGTCGGTGTCAATCGTCGCATTTTCGCCTCGTTGGCCCAAGCCGGCATCAGCGTGTTCATGGTTGCGCAGTCGGCCTCCGAAACTTCCACCTCTCTGGCCGTGACTCCCGCCGATGCCCAGCGCGCTTGCGAGATCCTCGATGCCGAGTTCGCTCGCGAAATCGCCGCCGGCGCCATGAATCCCGCCGGTTGTCGCACTGGATTGTCCACCGTTGCCGTCGTGGGCGAGAACCTTCGGCATCACACCGGCACAGTCGGCCGACTTTTTTCCGTGTTGGGTCGCAATGGCATCGGAGTCAACGCCGTGGCACTCGGCGCACTCGAGATGAGTGTCTCGTTTGTCATCGAACGTTCCATGCTTCGCAAGGCACTCAACGTCCTGCACGATTCCTTCTTCATGGGCAATCGCGAAGAACTCAACCTCTTTATTTGCGGAACCGGCACCGTGGGCGATCAACTCATCCGCCAGCTCGCCGCTCAAAACCCCGTGCTGCGCGCAAAACGCGGACTCAATCTCAACTTGGTCGGCGTGGGCGGTCGCCGCAAAGCCACTTACGACGTGGCAGGCATAGACCCCGCCGACTATCGTGCGACACTCGACCAGAGCAATGAGCCGGGAGGCATCGAGCGCATGGTGAATCGGATCCTCGAACTCAATGTTTTCAATGCCGTCTTTGTCGATTGTACGGCTTCGCCCGACGTGGCGGCGCACTATCGCACCCTTCTCGAGCACAATGTCCACGTCGTCACGGCCAACAAAGTGGCGGCTTCCGGCCCCTACGAAGACTATGCAGCACTGAAAGACACCGCGCGCCGGCGTGGAGTGAAGTTCCTTTTCGAAACCAACGTCGGGGCCGGCCTTCCCATCATCGGCACCATCGGCGATCTCATCGCTTCCGGCGACCGCATCAAGAGCATTGAGGCCGTTTTGTCGGGTACGCTCAACTATGTCTTCAACACAATCTCGGCCGAAGTCCCGCTTTCTGAAGCCGTGCGCTTGGCTCAGGTCAACGGCTACAGCGAACCCGATCCGCGCATGGACCTTTGTGGCATGGATGTGGTGCGCAAAATCACCATCTTGGCGCGCGAGAGCGGCTATCGCGTCGAAACCAGCGACATCTCCATCGACCCCTTCCTCCCGGCCGAACTGTTTGAAGGCAGCACCGAAGCTTTTATGGCAGCACTTCCGCAACTCGATGCCGCTTTCGAGCGCGAACGCCGGCGTTTGGTGGCCGAAGGCAAATGCTGGCGCTACGTAGCCGAGTGGAAAGACGGCAAAGGCAGCGTCGGGCTGCGCGAGATCCCCGTCGGTCATCCGCTCTACCAGCTCGAAGGCTCGAACAACATCATTTGCCTCACCACCGCCCGCTACGATACCCCGATGATCATCCGTGGCTACGGCGCCGGTGCCGCCGTCACCGCCGCCGGTGTCTTTGCCGACGTGATGAGAGTGGCGAATATCTGATTGTTTCCCCTCTCTCGCCACACCATTATATATAGAAGGCGTCGCCTATGCAACTCAGGCCCCGCCGCGAAAAGAGAATCCATCGACAGCATTGTTCATCATGCTGTCGATGGATTCTTTTTTGTGGAAGCGCAAAGCGCACACCCGGTGTGCGGGAGAAAAGAGGGGGGAAGCGTGCCGGTGGCGGAGCGAGCCGCGCGCCGCACAGGCGGGAAGGGACAGAAAGTGGGGTGGCGTGGAATGAAAAAGAGCGGAGATGCGTTGTCGAAGCGCGCGGAGAATCGAAAAGGCGCACGGGAGAGTCGAAAAGGCACGCGGAGAATCGAAAAGGCGCACGGGAGAATCGAAAAGGCGCGCAGGAGAGTCGAAAAACAAAGGGCGCGCAATCGAAAAACAAGGAATCGCCGAATCAAAGCGTCGGGGCCAAATCTGAAAGAGTGCGGGGTTCGGAATTCGAAAGCGCACGGGCGCGGAATCAGAAGGCGTGCAATTTGCCCACCACCTTGTAGAGATGAAGAATTCGGTTGATGGGATAGCGTGCCGTACCGTATTCGGGGTTACTTGCCACGAATTCCAGCATCGAGGGGTCGCCGGGCACGCGGCGCAACTTCTTCACTGTGCGCAGTCCGTCGAGCACCACCGCATAAATGTTGCCCGGTTCCAGGTTGTCGATCGTCACGCGGCGCAGCGCAATCTTGTCGCCCGGTTCCAAATCGGGGAGCATGCTGCGGCCCTGCACGGCACACCAGAGGTCGGCCTGGCGATTGAAAGTGGTGTCCATGTAGAAACTCGGTTGCGTCGTCTGATCGTTTTCCAGTTCGTCGAATCCGCAGGTGAAATCGCAGTCGAACACCGGCAGGCCCTCCGGCGGCGTATCGTGCGGCGCCTTTTTCTTCGCCTCACGATCCGCTCGGTTTTCAGCGCGCAGCATGCGCCCCTCGCCCGTAATGAGCCAATCGATCGAAACGCCGAGTCGGTTGCCCACCGCTTCGAGAAAATCATATTTGGGTTGCACAGCGCCGGTCAGATAGGAGCGGATACGTGCCTCGTTGGTCTCGAGCAATTTGGCGAACCGCGTGTTGCGTCCGTTGGCAAACCGTTCGACGAGCTGTTCAAGTCGTGAGGTCATAGTAGGAGGAGTCAATGGCATTGTGGGTGTTTTCGTTGAATGCGAACAGAATGGTCGTGATCCATTCGCAGAAGTGGTGTTTGTCGTTGTACAGGATTCGAGAATGGTTCGGCAAAGTTACGGATAAATTCGTGAGTCGCAAAATTTTTCAGAAGTTTTCTGTATATCTACATTTTCTCTCCCCGGTCATATACGTTTTCCCACGCCTCTTGCACCCCCGCTCACTGCTTTTCCGGGCTTTTCCTCGGTCCGTTGTCTACCATGCACAAGTGTTTGATTTTTAATAGGGTGGGGCGGACACTTCGTCGCGTCCCCGCTTGCGCTATACGGATGTTTTTTCGGTGGAGAAGGAAAGCAGAAGGAGAAAAGCCGGTGTAAGTGGATTCACCTGCACAAGTCTTTGTGCACCAGTTTGTTGATCGGTCGGAAAAGTGCGGGCTGGCACCGCGCTCAGTCCGAGGAGATGCGCGTGCAATCCGACAAAGCCGAGAATGAAGCCGAGCGTTGTAATGAATATTTGCATTTCGATTCATTCTCCGCCTTGTCTCGCTTTCGCCGACCCGCGAGGCGCTCGAAAAACTGCGAGCTTTCGGTAAAAAACTCCCCGTTTTCAGCCGAAAGTCCCCTGTTTTCGCGCGTTAGTTCGGGAGAAGTCGGCGGCGGTCTCCACGTTGAGGCGAAATCACGCCTTGCGACGGTCGAAAATGCGGGGTGGAAAAAGTTGGCGCGCCGGAAAAAAAACAGTATCTTTGCGGAGGTATGCAGCGCATGCGACATTTCTTTTGCGTCGCCCCGCTGTTTCCCATTCAGCGCGCAGTCCTTCAGCTCGCGCCGGCACACGGCCGGCGACAGCGCGGGCACTTTTGCGCGCGCCGCGCGTCGCTCCGTCGACGCCAACCTTTCATCCCATTTTTCTCCCCCAACAGCAACTATTTTCATGTTAGAAATACGCAACCTCCACGCCTCCGTCGAAGGCAAAGAAATACTTCGCGGCATCGATCTCACCATTCGCGATGGCGAAGTGCACGTGCTCATGGGCCCCAACGGCTCGGGCAAATCGACGCTCTCCAACGTTCTGGTGGGCAATCCCAAATATGAGGTGACCGAAGGCGAAGTGATCTTCAACGGTAAGAACCTCCTGGAGCTCGAGCCCGAGGATCGCAGCCACGAAGGCATCTTTATGTCGTTTCAAGCCCCGATCGAAATCCCGGGCGTGTCGATGACCAATTTCATGCGCGCGGCACTCAACGCCAAGCGCAAATACTTCGGTCAAGACCCCCTGCCCGCCGCCGATTTCCTCAAACTCTTGCGCGAAAAGCGCAAGTTGGTCGGCTTAGACGCGCATTTCATGAGCCGCGGCGTGAACGAAGGTTTTTCCGGCGGCGAGCGCAAGCGCAACGAAATCTTTCAAATGGCCGTGTTGGAGCCCACTTTCTCCATTCTCGACGAGACCGACTCCGGTTTGGACGTCGATGCACTGCGCATTGTGGCCGAGGGCTTCAACCAACTCCGCACGCCGCAAACGTCGGCCATGGTGATCACGCACTATCAACGCATGCTCGACTATCTGCATCCCGATTTCGTGCATGTGCTCGTCAATGGTCGCGTGGTGAAAAACGGCACAGCTGAGTTGGGCTACGAGATTGAGCAACGCGGTTTCGACTGGATCAAGGACGAACTGGCACAATGAACGCCCGCAAGCGTTCGGCCGGCGTCGCCAACTGACGGCGTCTGCCCTTTCCGTTCCGTTATTTCCAACTCCTCAAAACCGTTTCTCCATGTCCGGTCTCCAATCTTATCTTCGTCTCTTTGACGACCAGCGCTCCCTCCTCGAGTCGCACAGCTGTGCCGCCCTCAATGGGCACCGCGATGAGGCGCGGAGCTTTCTCGCCGGCGTCGATTTTCCTCACCGCAAAACCGAACGCTATCGCAACACCGATGCCGCCGCGCTCTTTGCCGGCAACTATGCCACCGATTTCACCCGCACGCTCGACGGGCTGCGCCCCGGCGACGACCGCGGTTGCACTGTTCCGCACCTGCCCACCGTGCCCGTCCACGTGATCAACGACGTGGTGGTGCCCCCGGCCGGCGAGGTGCAACTGCCCGAAGGGGTGCAGCTGCTCACCCTCTGCCAAGCGGCCGCCGAGCACCCCGAATGGCTCGAACGCTACTACGATCGGGCGGCGCATCACGAACCCGCCAATCAGCACAAGCACGCCGATCGGGAGGAGCGCGACGTCGTGACGCGCCTCAACACTCTCTTTGTTCAAGACGGTTTGCTCATTCATGTCGCCGCCGGCGTGCGGATGGAGCGCACCGTGCAGGTCGTTTTGCGTTCGCGCTCGGACGTCGATCTCCTGTCGCACCGCCGTTTGCTCATCGTGGCCGAGGCCGGAGCGAGCGTCAACGTGCTGGTGTGCGAACACGCCGACGGCACTTGCCGCTATCTCACCACCCAAGTCACCGAAATCTATGCGGGCGAGGACGCCGCCGTGTCGGTCTACACGCTCGAAGAAACGCGTGAAGGCAACCATCGGTTCAGCAATGTCTACGTAGAACAGCAAGCTCGCAGCCGCGTGAGCCTCAACGGACTGGCTCTTACCACCGGCGTTTCGCGCACGATGACCAATGTGCGATTGCTCGGCCCCGAGGCCGATTGCCAAACGGCCGGTGTCGCCATCACCGATGGGCATCAGCAAGTGGACAACAACCTGCTGGTGGACCACGTGGCCGAGGCCTGCACCTCCGACATGCTCTTCAAATATGTGCTCGACGGCGAGAGTCGCGCGGCCTTCGCCGGCAAAGTGCTGGTGCGCCCCGGCGCGCAGCAGACGCTCTCGCAACAGAACAGTGCCAACCTCTGCATCTCGCCCACTGCCCACGTGCATTCTCTGCCCATGCTCGAGATCTATGCCGACGACGTGCGTTGCAACCACGGTTCCACTATCGGCAAACTCGACGAGGGTGCCTTGCTCTATTTGCGCCAGCGCGGCATTCCGTTGGCCGAGGCCCGTTTGCTGTTGCAGCATGCCTTCGTTTCCGACGTGTTGCAGCGTGTGCCCATCGAGGCCCTGCGTCAGCGCCTTTCTGATCTGGTCGAACGTCGTTTTCGCGGCGAACAACGCCACTGCGCCGACGGATGCGACGATTGCAGTGTGAAGCTTTGAACCGGAAAACAAACGTAGCTGATGACCGACTTTCGCCCGGATTTCCCCCTGTTGAGCCGTGAGGTGCACGGTCGCCCGTTGGTGTATCTCGACAATGCCGCCACGACGCAGAAACCCCGCGCCGTGTTGGAGGCCATGGATCGCCTCTACACCACGTGCAACGCCAATGTGCACCGCGGCATTCACACCCTCTCGCAAGAAGCCACCGCCCTGCACGAGGCTGCCCGCGAGCGCGTGCGCGCCTTTCTCAATGCGCGTTCCACGGCCGAGATCATTTTCACCCGCGGCACCACCGAGAGCCTCAATCTCGTCGCCTCTTCGTTTGCCGAAGCCTTTTTGCACGAAGGCGACGAGGTGATTCTCACCGTCATGGAGCACCATTCCGACATCGTGCCCTGGCAGTTGGCGCGCGATCGCCGCGGTTTCACCCTCCGTGTGGTGCCGATGGACGACGAAGGTCGCCTGGATCTCGAGGCTTACGCCGCGCTGCTCAACGAGCGCACCCGCTTGGTGTGCTGTTGCCACGTGAGCAACGTGTTGGGCACGGTCAATCCCGTGCGCGAAATGGCGCGCATGGCACACGATGCCGGTGCCTATTTCCTGGTCGATGGGGCACAGAGCGTGCCGCACTTCCCGGTCGACGTGCAAGAGTTGGACGGCGATTTCCTCGCCTTCAGCGCGCATAAACTCTACGGCCCGACGGGCGTGGGCGTGCTCTACGGCAAAGAGGAACTGCTCGAGCGGATGCCGCCGTATCAAGGCGGCGGAGAGATGATTGCCCGTGTCACGTTCGAGAAAACCACCTTCGAACGCCTGCCTTTCAAGTTCGAAGCCGGCACTCCCGACTATGTTGGCACGCACGGCTTGGCTGCCGCGATCGACTATGTGGCAGGCATCGGGTTGGATCGCATTGCTGCCTACGAAGATCAGCTCACACGTCACGCCATGGCGCGCATGCGTGAGATCGAAGACATGCGGTTTTTCGGCACAGTGGAGGGAAAAACCTCAGTCGTTTCGTTCAACGTGGGCCAGATTCACCCGATGGATTTGGGCACATTGCTCGACCATTTGGGTTTTGCCATCCGCACCGGCCACCATTGCGCGCAACCGCTCATGGCCCGTTGCGGGGTCGAAGGCATGGCCCGCGTGTCGTTTGCCCTCTACAACACCGTCGAAGAGATCGATCGCTTCGTGGAAGCTCTGCAACGCGTGGTGCGCATGTTCTGATGCCCCGTTCGGCGCGTGAAGCCCGCGCATCCACCGCCTTTTCCCACCGCCACGGCTGCTGCTTTCGCCCCGGAATGCAGCAGCCGCGGCGTTTTTTTGCAAGGGCTGTTGTCTCTTTCGTTGCAAACGCTTATCTTTGTCCTCGAAGTCTTACACTCAATATATATAGGTATGATACTTACTACAACTCCCTCCGTAGAGGACCACCCGATTCGCGAATATCGCGGCATCATTTCGGCCGAAACCATCATCGGTGCCAACTTTGTCAAGGACTTCTTTGCCCGTTTGACCGACGTGTTCGGCGGACGTTCGAACTCATACGAGCGAGTGCTCCGCGAGGGCAAGGAAACCGCGTTGGCCGAACTCAGCAAGGCGGCTCAAGACGCCGGCGGCAATGCCGTGGTCGGTGTGAAGTTGGACTACGAAGCCGTCGGTGCTTCGGGCTCAATGCTCATGGTCGTGGCCAGCGGCACGGCCGTTGTCATCTGATTCGTGGGGCACGTGCTGCTCGCTCACCACAACGGTGCGGGGCTGCTCGAGGCCGGTTGTGACGAAGCGGGGCGCGGTTGTCTGGCCGGTGCGGTCTATGCCGCCGCAGTCATCCTTCCGACCGACTATCACAACGAGGCGCTCAACGATTCGAAGCAACTGACCGATGCACGCCGGCGTGCATTGCGCCCCGAAATCGAGCGCGATGCCCTGGCGTGGGCGATCGGTGTGGTCGATGTGGCCGAAATCGATCGATACAACATCCTCAATGCTTCGATTCTCGCCATGCATCGCGCGCTGGACGGTTTGCAAATATGTCCGGAGTGCATCATTGTCGACGGCAACCGCTTCAAACCGTATGTTCGCGAGGTGCTTGAGATTCCACACACCACCATTGTCAAGGGCGACGGGAAATATCTGTCGATTGCAGCCGCCTCGGTGTTGGCCAAAACCTATCGTGACGATTACATGGCCGCGTTGCACCGCGAATATCCCGACTACGGGTGGGATCACAACGCCGGCTATCCCACCGCGGCCCATCGTGCGGCCATTGCCGCCCACGGAGCGACCCCCTACCACCGCAAAACGTTCAAACTGCTCAAAGATTAAATCGCGGGCGGCAGCGCACAGACGTTGCCGCCCCCAATGTTTTCGCCGCCATGTACGCTGATATAGTTCTCCCACTCGCCGTTCCCGGCGCGTACACCTACCGTTTGCCCGCATCACTCGAGGTCCGCATCACCATCGGCTCGCGTGTGGTGGTGCCGTTGGGAAAGAACAAGCGCTACACGGGCATCGTGATCCGACTGCGCGAAGATGCGCCCGCACTCGACGAAGATCGCATCAAAACCATCGAGGAACTCGTCGACGAACGCCCCCTTTTGCTCGAATCGCAGATCGAACTTTGGCGCTGGATGGCACAATATTATATGTGCTTTCCCGGCGAAGTGATGAAAGCAGCCTTGCCCGCGGGCTTGAAACTGGAGAGCGAGACGCTCTTCTCCGTGGCCGAGGAAGCCGATCCCAACGACGAGCGTCACGATGAGGCCGAACGCGAAGTGCTGCGCGCCTTGATGGCGAAACCTTTGCGGGTGAGCGATTTGCGAAAGGCCGTTTCGCGGCCGGGATTGCTGCGTACGCTCAAAAATCTGGTGGAAGCCCGATGGATCACGGTCGAAGAAAAAGTGAGTCGGGGCTTCCGGGCGAAAAACGAGATGCGACTTACGCTCGCCCCCGCCTATGCTTCGGCCGAAGCCCTGGAGGACGCGCTGCAACAGCTGGGGCGCTCGCCGCGGCAATCCGAGGCGTTTCTCGCTTTCCTCGACCGCGCCGGAATTGCTGCGGCCGAACGACTGAACAACTACACTTTGCTCGGCGAAGTGCGGCGCTCGGAGTTGGTCGACGCCCTCCCCGACGGTGGAACGGCCGCCGTCACGGCATTAGTGCGGCGCGGTCTGCTCATTTCCACGGCCGTCGAGGTAGGACGCCTCAAGATACACAAAGCCGTCGAGGGATTGGCGCCGCGACCGCTGAGCCCCGCGCAGCAAGCCGCCCACGATGCCATTTTAGCCGGGTGGAAAGAAAAGGAAGTGGTGCTCTTGCACGGCGTCACCTCGAGTGGAAAAACCGAAGTCTACATCGAACTCATTCGCCGCACCCTGGCCGAAGGCAAACAAGTGCTGTTTTTGTTGCCGGAGATCGCACTGACCACACAAATCACCGATCGTCTCGGCCGCGTGTTCGGCGAAAAGCTCGGCGTCTACCATTCTAAGTTTCCCGACAACGAGAGAGTGGAAATGTGGCAGCGACAATTGAGCGAAAAAGCCTATCCGTTGATTCTCGGCGTGCGCTCTTCTGTGTTTTTGCCCTTTCGAAATCTCGGATTGATCATCGTAGACGAAGAACATGAGGCTTCTTACAAACAGCAGGACCCGGCTCCGCGCTATCATGCCCGCGATGTAGCCATACTCATGGCACATCGTTGCGGCGCGAAGGTACTACTCGGCACCGCCACCCCCTCGCTCGAGAGTTACAAGCACGCCGAAACGGGCAAATACGCCCTGGTGCGCCTCGCAGAGCGCTTCGGCGGGGTGCAAATGCCCGAGATCGTGGTCGAAAATCTGGCGGAATTGCAGCGAAAGAAGCAATTGCCCACGCCTTTCTCCCCTCGTTTGCACGACGAAGTGGAGGCTGCTTTGCAATCCGGCCGGCAAGCCATCCTTTTCCTCAATCGGCGCGGCTACAGTCCCGCGTTACAGTGCCGAAGCTGCGGGTGGACGCCGCGTTGCACGCAGTGCGACGT
>ERZ1699254.523-NODE-523-length-14254-cov-3.121470_pt1 | contig 14254 bp, 10 predicted proteins | sample MGYA00581522_ERZ1699254 | MGnify/ENA primary metagenome ERZ1699254 (study PRJEB42319, sample SAMD00040329) | human oral metagenome | material: saliva | host: Homo sapiens | study: EMG produced TPA metagenomics assembly of PRJDB4115 data set (Metgenomic analysis of... | reverse complement strand
ACACGGTCGGCGTTGGGCGCAACCGGCCCCCGCAGCTGGGCGGGGCCTTCCGCTCGACCCTTGGGGAGGTCGGCCAGGCCGACGTCATTGTGCACGTCGTGGACGCCGCCCACCCCGACCCGGTCTCCCAGGTGCAGGCCGTGCGCTCGGTGATCGACACGATCGAGGGGGCCTCGGAGATCCCCGAGCTGATCGCGCTGAACAAGGCCGACCTGGCCTCGCCCGAGCAGATCGCCCTGCTGCGTACGGTCTTCCCCGATGCTGTGCCGCTCAGTGCCTACACGGGCTGGGGCGTGGACGCGCTGCGGGCTGCCCTCGAGGACATGCTGCCCAGGCCTCGCGTGGCCGTCGATGCGATCCTGCCGTACTCGGCCGGCTCCCTCGTGCACCGGATCCACGAGGAGGGCGACGTCGAGCGCGAGGAGTACGTCGAGACGGGCACGCGGATCGTCGCGCGCGTCGACGAGGCCCTGGCTGCCGTCATCGCCCGCGAGGCGGTGGGCGGCACCGTGGGTGACGCGGCGGTGAGTGGGGAGTGAGCGCAGACCTGGTCGAGGCCTCGGGTCGCGTTCTCGACGCGGTCGTCGCCCAGATGGGCGGGTCCCCGCGCGAGGGGCAGGCCTCGATGGTTGCCGAAGGCGCCGCTGCCCTGGAGGACCGCCAGCATCTTCTCGTGCAGGCGGGCACGGGCACGGGCAAGTCCGTGGGCTACCTGGTGCCGCTGCTGACGCACTGCGCGACGAACGGCGTGCGCGGGGTGGTCTCCACCGCGACGCTCGCGCTGCAGCGCCAGATCCTCGTCAAGGACGCGCCGGTGGTCGTCGATGCGGTTGCTTCGGCGACGGGCGCGCGCCTGAAGGTTGCGGTGCTCAAAGGCTGGTCGAACTACGCGTGCCTGCACAAGCTGGACGGCGGGTACCCCACCGAGGGCACCCTGTTTGAGGACCGGGACATGAGCGTCGGCCCGACGGGCGAGCTCGGCAAGGAGATCCTGCGCATCCGCGAGTGGATCAGCGAGACCACGACGGGGGATCGCGACGACCTGGTTCCGGGCGTCTCGGATCGCGCCTGGCACCACGCCTCGGTCGCCAAACCCGAGTGCCTGGGCAAGCACTGCCCGCTCATCGACGAGTGCTTCGCGCAGGCGGCACGCATGGAGGCCGCGGACGCGGACGTCGTCGTCACGAACCACTCGCTCTTTGGTATCAACGCGTGTGGTGAGGGCGAACTCTTCGGCGAGTACGACGCCGTCGTCATCGACGAGGCCCACGAGCTGGCCGACCGCGTGCGCTCCCAGGCTGCGGCCGACCTGACGGTCGCCCGCGTGAGCCGTGTGGCCCGCTCCCTGCGCTCGAATCTCTCGATCGATTCCACCGACCTGGACGAGGCCGGGGCCGGGCTGGGCGCGGCCATGGCTCCCTTGGAAGCGGGGCTCTTGGAATACCGGCCGAGCGCCCTTGTCGACGCGATGATCGTGCTGGACGGCGCGGCCCGTCGCGCCAGCCACGAGGTCTCCGAGGCGCAGGGAGAACCCGCCGCCAAGCTCCTGGCCCGCGCGGCTATCGATGAGCTGATCGGAGCTCTTGACGCGTGGGGACGAGACCCCGACCAGTCGATCGCCTACATCACGAAGGACGAATCGGACAATGCACGACTGACGGTGGGGCCCCTCGACGTATCGGCGGCGATCGGTGGAACCGGCATCGGTGAACGACCGGCGATCCTCACCTCCGCGACCCTCGCGCTCGGCGGGAACTTCGACTTCATGGCCGCCCAGGCCGGCATGGCGGTCTCTGGGGTGCCCTGGCACGGCATTGACGTCGGATCCCCCTTTGACCACGGTCGCCAGGGCATCCGCTACGTGGCGACCCACCTGCCGCTGCCGGGACGAGACGGCCCCTCCGAGGAGCTGCTCGACGAGCTCGTGGAGCTGGCGCAGGCCTCGGGCGGCGGGATGCTCGCTCTGTTCGCGTCACGACGCGGGGCGATGGCGGGAGCGCAGGCCCTGCGCGAGCGTACGGACCTGACCGTCTACCTGCAGGGTGAAGAGACCCTGGCGCAGCTGATCCAGCGGTTCCGCGAGGAACGTGACTCGTGCCTGGTCGGCACGATGTCCCTGTGGCAGGGCGTCGACGTCGCGGGGGATGCCTGCCGCCTTGTCGTCATCGACAAGATCCCGTTCCCGCGCCCGGATGATCCCGTCTCGCGCGCCCGCTCGATGGATGTCGAGCGCCGGGGCGGTAACGGTTTCGTGTCGGTCTTGCTCACGCATGCGGCGCTCATGATGGCCCAGGGCGTGGGGCGCCTCCTGCGCTCGACCGACGACCGGGGCGTCGTGGCGATCCTCGATCCGCGCGTGGTGACCAAGCGTTACGGCGGCTTCATCATGCGTTCCCTACCCGCCATGTGGCCGACGACGGATCCGGAGGTTGTTCGAGGTGCCCTGCGACGCCTCGCGAAGGGTTCTGACCAGTAGGGACGAGTGCCCCGCGGGCATGTAAAACGTCGTGCAGATAACGGGCGCGGACAGGTCTCTATCTGAGACAATGGGGGTGCCCGCAGACCGTAGGAGACACTCGTGGAAAATAAAGCCCAGACCCTGTACCCGTCAAAGTCCTCCGGACGTCCCTCGAAGATCGCCATCATCGGCGCCGGTGCCGTCGGTACGGCGGTCGCGTACGCCTGTGCGATGCGCGGCGACGCCCGTTCGATCGTTCTTCAGGACATCAACAAGGCCAAGGTGGAGGCTGAGGCCCTCGACATGGCCCACGGCATCCAGTTCACGTCCGTCGGCTCGATCGAGGGCTCGGATGACATTGAGATCGTTCGTGGTGCCGACCTGATCATCGTCACGGCTGGCGCGAAGCAGCAGCCCGGGCAGTCCCGCCTGGAGCTGGCTGGCTCGACCGTCAACCTCATGAAGAAGATCGTCCCGAACCTGCAGAATGTGGCCCCGGATGCCCGCTTCATGTTCGTGACGAACCCCGTCGACGTTGTCACCTACGTGGCACTGAAGCTCACGGGTATGCCTCACAACCAGGTCTTCGGATCCGGCACAGTGCTCGACACCTCCCGCCTGCGCTACCTGGTCTCGCGCGAGACCGGTGTGGCCACCCAGAACATCCACGCCTACGTGGCCGGTGAGCACGGCGACTCTGAGGTCGCCCTGTGGTCCAGCGCCGAGATCGGCAACGTCCCGCTGTCGCAGTGGGGCCCGACCCTGTCCGGTGGCGTCTTCGACTCCGCGCTGCGCAACTCCATCGCGCAGGAGGTTGTTCAGTCCGCTTACAAGATCATCGAGGGCAAGGGCGCGACGAACTACGCGATCGGTCTGTCCGCCGCGAACATCGCGGGTGCTGTCCTGCGTGACGAGCAGCGAGTCCTGACCATCTCGACCCTGCTCGAGGACTGGGAGGGCATCTCGGACGTCGTCATGGCTGCCCCGACCATCGTGGGCCGCGACGGCGCCGGGCGCGTCCTTAACCCGCCGCTCACGCTCAACGAGCGCGACGGTCTGACCGCCTCGGCCCAGCGCCTGCGTCAGGTTGCCCGCGACCTGGGCTTCTGAGTCTCATTCGCATAAGACAGTGGCACCACCCTTGTTGGGTGGTGCCACTGTCTTATGCGGTGCGTCAGAGAGAACGGATAACGGTCACGACCTTGCCCAGGATGGTGGCCTCGTCGCCGGGGATGGGGGAGTAGTCCTGGTTGTGGGGGAGTAGCCATACGTGACCGCCCGTGATGGAGAGTTCCTTGACTGTTGCTTCGCCGTCGATCATGGCGGCGACAAATTCTCCGTTGCGGGCCTCGTTCTGCGAGCGGATGACAACGTAGTCCCCGTCGAAGATGCCCGCATCGACCATCGACTCGCCGCTCACCTCGAGCATGAACAGATCGCCGTGTCCGGTCATGGACGTGGGAAGACGGAAGACATCCTCCACGTGTTGCTCAGCCGTGATGGGGGCGCCGGCGGCGATACGGCCCACAAGCGGAATCGCCGTGCCTTCCTCTTCCACGTGAGAAATGGGGACCTCGATACGAACGACCTTCTCGGACGCTTGCGCTGAGGGAGCGATGCCGAGCTCGGCGCGCGCCCGATCGGTGAGATCGAGGGCGCGAGGCAGACCGGGCTCGCGGACCAGGTACCCGTCGGCCTCGAGTGCATCGAGGTGGTGCTTCACCGTCGACGGTGAAGCCAAACCGACTGCGGATGCGATCTCGCGCACAGAGGGAGGAAAGCCGCTCGACGCCAGCTTTTCGTTGATAACTCGCAAGATCGCACGGTGTCGATCGCTGATCGAGCGCTCCGTCATGGCCTCTCCTTCGCATCGGGGTGGACGCAAATGTGCATGGGTGGGCGTCCACTAGATACGTCAAGGATAAGCCGATTTCACGCATAATGAAACATATGTTCGAGTGCGTCTCGACATTGTGCACGGTGCGTGCTATCGTACAGGTGTTCGACGAACAGATGTTCGATTGAGTTTTCTGGAGGTTCTCATGAGTGTTCCCGTTGCAACGCAGACTGCCGTCTCGTTCCCTGTGCGTCGCTCTCCGCTTCGTACTGTCGAGGAGGCGCCACTGGCGACCGTTCGTGACATCTCCACCGCTCCGTCTGCGCGTCGTCGTCTCGATGCTCAGCGCGGTGATGATCCGTCATTCCTGCGTGCTCCTGCTGCGCCGCGTACTCGCGCCCGCTCCTCTCGCCGCAGTATTGTTGCGGGCGCGCTTGCGACGCTCGTGCTCTCCGTGGGTGCCGGCGCCCTCGGGCTGGCGATCCAGCCCGATGCCTACGATGGCCCGACGGTTACGAAGGCTGTCGTCAGTGGTGATTCCGTGTGGTCGCTCGCTCAGAATGTGAAGACGGATCGTCCGCTCGAAGAGGTTGTGGCCGACATTGAGCGCCTCAATGATGTTGAGGGTGCTCTGCAGCCGGGGCAGCGTGTCGTCGTTCCTGTCCGATGACGGTGACGCGTGGGACTCCTGTGACAGATGGGTGTCTGAGCGTGTACCGTTGAGGGGTGCACTGCCCTTTCTGTCATAACCCGGATTCGCGCGTCGTCGATACGCGCATCGCGGACGACGGCGCCTCGATTCGACGCCGTCGTGAGTGCACGCACTGTAAGAAGCGTTTTACGACGCTTGAAACGTCATCCTTCCAGGTCGTCAAGCGCTCCGGCGTCGTCGAGTCATTCTCCCGCAACAAGGTTGTCTCGGGCGTGAAGAAAGCCTGCCAGGGCAGACCGGTATCGGACGATCAGCTCGCGATCCTTGCTCAGCAGGTGGAGGAACAGCTGCGCTCCACCGGCGTCTCTAACGTGTCGACGAACGAGGTCGGTCAGGCGATTCTGCCGTTCCTGAGGGACCTGGATGTCATCGCCTACCTGCGCTTCGCTTCGGTCTATCGCCAGTTCGATACCCTCGAGGATTTTGAGCAGGCCATTCACGCGTTGCGTGAGCGCTCCCAGGGTGATGGGTCTGCATCCGACGTCCCCGAGGTTGCGGCCCATGCCGCGCCTCCTGCTCCTGCGCCCACAAAGAAGCCTCGCAAGGCTCGCGCCCCTCGTAAGCGTTCCGTCTCCAATGAACCCACGTTGCTCGGAGATGAATGATCGCATGACATGAGAAGCGCCCGGTCCCCGCATAGGGAACCGGGCACTTTTTCATCTGTCTTGTCAGGTACGGCTAGTGCTCGCGTGCCTGCTCAGCTGCATCCGAGCTGTCGACCTGCTCGTCAGTCACGGGATGCGGCTGCTCATCGCTCATTGCTCCGCGAACCCCTGCGACAGCCTCGGACATGGACTCGCGGGCCCCTGCGACGGCATCGGAGACAGCCCCGCGGGCCCCTGCCACTGCTTCGGATGCCGCCTCTCGTGCTTCGGCCACCTTCTCGGACATGGACTCGCGGGCTCCGGCCATGGCCTCGGAAGCGGCGTCACGTGCTTCGGCGACCTTCTCGGACACGGCCTCGCGCGCACCCGCCACGGCCTCGCGCGCACCCGCCACGGCATCCGTCGCTGCCGCCTGCGCGCCCATGATCTGCTCGCGCACCTTCTTACGCATGACCTTGCCGAGCTGTGAGCGGGGCAGCTCGGTCATGACGACGATCTGACGGGGGAGGGCGTAGTGGGCTAGGGACTTCTCCGCCCACTTGCGCAGGTCGGTGAGCGTTACGGACGCGCCGGTCTCGAGCACAACCGCTGCGACGACGTCTTCGCCAGACTCGCCGGCGGGCACGCCGACGGCCGCGACGTCGAGGACGCCGGGCATTGAGCGTACGGCCTCTTCGACCTGCGAGGGGTAGACGTTGAATCCGGAGGAGTTGATCATTTCCTTGCGGCGGTCGGCCATGTAGATGAAGCCGTCGCGCACCTGGACCAGGTCACCGGTGCGCAGCCAGCCGTCCTGCGTGAACACCTCGGCGGTTTCATCGTCCTGGTTCCAGTAGCCAGAGAACACCTGAGGGCCGCGCGCGATGAGTTCACCGACCTCGCCCTCGGCAACTTCACGGCTCGGATTCTCCGGATCCACGATCTTCACCTGGGTGGAGGGGAAGGGGATGCCGAGTGCGCCGCGTGCTCGCGAGGAAGCGAGGGGAGAGCCGAGAAGAATTGGCGAGGCTTCGGTCATGCCGTAGCCCTCGATCATCAGGCCGCCGGTCGCCTGTTCCCACTGATCGGCCAAGGATGCCGACAGGGGCATCGCACCCGAGAGGGAGAAATGGATGGACGACAGGTCCACGTTCGTGCCCTCGGCCGCCGCGAGCAGGCGCTCGTACATGGGCGGAACACCCAGGAAGAAGGTGCACGGCAGGCGACGCTGTGCCGCGAGAACCATGGCTGTATCGAACTTGGGGAACATGGCGATTGTCGCGCCCAGACGCAGGCCCGCCAGGAAGCCGATTGTGAAGCCGAAGGCGTGGAAGAGGGGCAGGATGCAGTAGAACACCTCGGCGCCCTCGTGGAGGACGGGAACCCACGCGATCGATTCCTCGACGTTCGCCATGAGGTTGGTGTGCGTGAGCGCGGCGGCCTTTGGCACGCCGGTCGTGCCGCCCGTGTGAATGAGGAGAGCGACGTCGTCCATGGCGGACGGGCAACTGCCCTGCCACGGGGTGGCCGAGCGCATGGCTCGTGTCCAGGAGCGTGCCCAGCCGGGGCGCGGACTTGACAGCTGATCGCGCTTCTCGCGGGCCGCCTTGACGGGAAGCTTGAGGGCCAGGCGCGAGGCCGTGGGCAGAGCCGTCGTCAGGTCCATTGAAAAGGTGGTGTGGCCGCGCCCGAGGAACGTGAGTTTCTCCAGGGACTTCGACCAGGCGATGGTGACGCGAGCGCCGTGGCGCTCGTACTCGCCCTCCAGCTCGCCCGCGGGGGCAAGCGGATTGTGTTCCACGACGACGGCACCGAGGAGCATCGTGCCCAGGACGGCGACGGCGTGCTGCGGGCAATTCGGCATGACGAGGGCAACCCGGTCTCCGGGGCGGACCCCCGCTTGATGGAGCGCTCCCGCGGCCCGACGCATGTCCTCGGCTAGCTCGGCGTAGGTGAGCTGGCGTGCGAAAAAGTCGATGGCAGCGCGCTCCGGGTAGCGCGAAGCGACCTCCAGAACCATCTCTGGGATGGGGCGCTCGGGGGTTGCGATCTCGTAGGCAACACCGGGCGCGTACAGGCCGCGCAGCTGCGACGTGAGGTCCATCTGTCCTCCTTTGGAAACGATATACCTACGATACCGTAACCGCCGTGCCTGTTGACCAGGTGGAAACGCGATGAACGCGACAGTTTATAGCGGCGTCGCGATCAGACGGACCGTTTCAGGCAGGTGGCTGAGCTCCTCGAGTGCCTCGCGTCCCAGGCCCGCCGAAATGTCGGTGAGCACATAGCCGACCTCGTCCACAGTGGCCAGGATCTGGGCGTCGACGTTCGCCTCGGAGGAAGCGAAGATCTGGTTGACGCGTGCCATGACGCCGGGCACGTTGCGGTGGATGAGGCGCACGCGGTAGCGCGAGCGCTTGCCGATGTTCATCGTCAGGTTCGGCAGGTTCACGCTCATGTCCGTGGAGCCACTGGCCTGGTACTCGCCGATCTTAGCGGCCACGAAACGGCCGATGTCGTACTGCGCTTCCTCCGTCGAGCCGCCGATGTGGGGCGTGAGAATGACGTTGTCGAGGGTTGCGAGGGGCGAGTCGAAGGGGTCGCCGTTGGCACGTGGCTCCTCGGGGAACACGTCGATGGCCGCACCGCCCAGGTGACCGGACACGAGCGCGGCGTGTAGCGCATCAACGTCGACGACGTGACCGCGAGACAGGTTAATGAACAGGGCACCGGGCTTCATGAGCTCGAACTCGACGCGTCCGATGAGGTTCGTGTTGGATTCCTGGCCGTCCACGTGCACGGAGATGATGTCGGCCTCGCGCAGGACGGCCTCCATGGTCGGCATCTGCGTGGCGTTGCCCAGGGCGAGGCGCTCGGCGGCGTCGTAGAAGATGACGTTGAGGCCCATGGCCTCGGCCAGGACTGACAGCTGGGTGCCGATGTTGCCGTAGCCGATGATGCCCAGGGTGTGCCCGCGCACCTCGTGGGCGCCGTCCGCGCTCTTGTCCCACACGCCGCGGTGCAGACGCGAGTTTTTGACGGTGACGCGGCGCGAGAGGTCGATGATCTCGCCGATGGCGAGCTCGACGACGGAGCGCGTGTTGGAGTAGGGGGCGTTAAACACGGCGACGCCCATCTCGGTAGCCGTCGCCAGATCGATCTGGTTTGTGCCGATGCAGAAGGCTCCGATGGCCTTGAGTTCGGGGCGCGCGCGCAGCACTCGCTCGGTGACCTCGGTCTTGGAACGCAGGCCCAGGTAGTCCACGCCTTCGAGCGCGTCGATGAGGTCGTCCTCGGACAGGGCGCCCGTCACGCGGGTGACCTCGATGCCGAACTTGGCGAAAATATCGTCGGCGACGTGGTGCGGGTTTTCCAGGAGCAGTGCGCGTGTCATGTCCCCATCATGGCAGACGGGAGCGGAAAGGGACACGCGGTGTCAGGGTGTGGTCGCTCCTACCACTCTTCCATGCCGGCGGGCAGGGGAGCGCAGTGGATGACGTGCACGTCGTGGGTGGCGCGGGTGAGGGCGACGAAAAGGTCACCGACGCCATCACCGAGGATTTCCGCGGGTTCGACGAGGATGACCGAGTCGAACTCGAGGCCCTTGGAGGCCACGGCCGACAGGAGGCTGACGCGCTCGGAGAGGGCCGTCTCGCCGTCCACGTCGGCTCCCCACGCGCGGGCGCGTTCGTTGCCGACAATGAGGGCGATGCGGCCGCGGGAGGTCCCCGCCTCGCGATCGAGACGCTCCTCGGCCTCGCGCTGGGCTTGGGCGACGGCGTGCCACAGGGGGCTGTTGTCCTTCGACGAGGCCGGGGTGTCCTCGGGCGCGTCTACGTGGGTGACGCGGTAGCAATCCTCGACGTCGCGCACGGCAGTCATCGGGTAGAGGACGGGGACGCCGGCGCGCGCAACGACACCTTCTGCAAGGGTCGTGAGGGTCGCGGGCGTGCGGTACGAGACCGTCAGCGCGTACTCGGCCGCCAGGGCGCGGGCGGCAGGGCCGAGTGCCTTCTCCCACGTGGGCGGGCGCTTGGAGCCGCGACGCTGGTCGAGGTCACCCACGACCGTGAACGAACGCGAGGGGCAGCGGCGCAGCAGGGCGCGCCACGCCATGGAAGAGAGCTCCTGAGCCTCGTCGACCACGATGTGGCCGTACGCCCACGTGCGGTCCTTGGCGGCGCGCTCGGACAGCGGCGTCCAGGTGTCCTGCCCGGCCACCTGTTCGGCGAGCATCTGGGCGGTCACGATGCCGCCGCCCAGGTTCTGGGCCTCGATCGCCTCGCGGGCGCGCTCGATCGCTCCCTCGTCGGCCTCGCGCGACGAGGAGGAAGACGACGGCATGGGGCCGAGGAGCTCCTCGCACTCATCCAGGATCGGCACATCCGACACCGTCCACGGAGCCGAACGCGGGCGCACGATCGCCGCCAGCTCGTCGGGGCGCAGAGGAGAGCCAGCCTTACGGTTTGCCGCCGCGAGCACCTCGGGGCGAGCGTAGAGGCGACGCAGCAGAGTCTGAGCGCTCGTCGGCATCCACGCCGTGTTGATCGCACGCCTGCAATCCACCGAATCACGGATCTCGATGAGCCACGAGCGCTTGACCTCGGGATCGACGCCGCCCTCGGAGTCCGCGTCCCCGGCCTCGCGCGCCAGGCGCAGGGCCAAAACGTCCATGAGTTCGCGCGCGAAGGACTCTCGCGCCACGTTATGCGCGCGGCCCGAACGCTTCGCCCGGCGCCTCGCGCTCTCCACGTCGGTGCGCGTCAGCGTCACCTCGCGGTTCCACACCCGCAGGACCTGGTCTTCCTTGGGGAGCTTGGCCAGCGCGCGTACCGCCTCCTTGACGATCTTCGCCCACGCTGGCAGACCCTTGATCCGCGCCACGGCCTCGTCGTCCTCGGCTCGAGCATGCACACCGGGCACCAGATCGCCCAACGTCACCGAGACGACACCCGTCTCGCCCAGGGAGGGGAGCACCTGCTCGATATAACGCAGGAACAGACGCGAGGGGCCGACGAGAAGAACGCCCGAACGCTCGAGGCGCTCGCGGTGGGCGTACAGGAGGTAGGCGATGCGGTGCAGCGCGACTGCCGTCTTACCGGTGCCGGGACCGCCCTGCACCACCATGAGGCCCTTATCGGACGCACGAATGATGCGGTCCTGCTCGGACTGAATGGTGGCGACGATGTCGCCCATGCGGCCGTCGCGCGCCTCGCTCAGGGCATGCATGAGAGCGCCCTCGCCCTGCAGTTCCAGGCCCTCGGCACCCGAGGCGTCGAGGAGTTCGTCCTCCAGGGCAGTCACGCGCCGGTTTCGGGTCGAAATGTGGCGCCGACGCACGACGCCGTCTGGTTCGGCCGACGTCGCTTGATAGAAAGGGCGCGCGGCTGGGGCGCGCCAGTCCACGAGCAGGGGAGTGCCGTCCTCACGCGACAGCGATAGGCGACCCACGTGGCGCGTCGAGGCGTCCACCATGTCGAGTCGGCCGAACACGAGACGCTCCTCCACGCCCTCGAGGCGTGCCGCCATCTCACCCAGATGCGCGGACAGGGCCTCGCGCTCCGTCCAGGCTTGCGCGTTGCCGACCCCGTGCGTCGAATGGACGCGGCCCTGGCGGTCCCGATAGGAAGCGCGCAGAGCGTCCAGGCGCTCGTAGGCGGCGTCGACGAAGTCCTGTTCGGGCAACGGAAGATCCGCGTGTGAGTGCTGGCGTGCGCCCGTAGTCATGGGTCCTCCTCGATTTTGGTGGCCTTCTATTGTCGCTCACTTTTCGTCGTTATGCTGTGAGCAGCCGATATTCGAATCGCTGCCCTACGCCCCCAGCTCAAAACGCGTCCCCGCATGACGCGAGGGGGGCCACGCGGGTACGTTAGACACGAGGCGTTAGATCGAGCATGAGGAGGATGACGTGAGCATCACCGCGACCGACCTTTACAAGGACGGGCCCGCCGCAGGCGCGAAGGCCAAGATTCTCCTCATCCATTTCGATGGGGCGATTGACGCAGGTGCCGCCGGACGCCTGGCGATTGGGCAGATGCTGCGCTCCCTGCACAATGAACGCGTTGCGACCTTCGACGCCGACGCGCTCATGGACTATCGGTCCCACCGGCCGATCGTAACCGTCAATGACTGGGTGTCGTCCCCGGACATGGTGATGCCCGAAACCGTCCTCGACCTGGTGGAGGACGACATGGGTAACCCGATCCTGGTCCTGCACGGTGCCGAGCCGGACTCACACTGGGAGTCCTTCACGAACGCTATCAACGGCATTTGCGAGCGCGCGGGCGTCGAGATCACTTTCTCGCTGCACGGCGTGCCCTCCGGCGTCCCCCACACGCGGCCGACCCCCGTCCATGTCCAGGCGACTGATGCCTCCCTGCTGCCTGCGGGCGGAACCAAGATCGCGAACCACATGCAGTTCCCCGCGCCCCTGTCCACCTTCGTGCAGATCCGTCTGGGTCAACGAGGCATTGGTGGACTCGCGCTGCTCGGTGCCGTCCCGTACTACATGTCGGACACCGGCTATCCGGCGGCCTCTTCGGCGCTGCTCACCTCGTTCGCGAAGTTCGCGGACCTGTCCCTGCCCGTTGGCGACCTCGAACAGGGCGCTGCGCAGGACCAGGAGAATATCGAGAAGCTCGTCGAATCCAACCCCGAGATTTCCCACACCGTCTCTAACCTCGAGGAACACTTCGATGCGTGGAGCGGCGGGGACGGCGCGATCCCGCTGGCCGGCATGGCTAAGCCTGCCGCAGCCCGGGATGAGGATAAGTCCACCAAGGATATCGGCGACGTCATCGAGGCCTATCTGGCGCAGGTCTCCCGCGCTAAGGCCGAAGAGCTGGAATCCTTTCAGCGCGCGTCCCGCGTCGATGACTCGGGGACCCCTTCCAAGCCTGACACCCTCGAAGATGTGCTCGCCCGCGTCGAAGCTCGCCGCAAGGGCAAAGGCCCCGGCCCCGCCACGCCGCGTCATCGCGCCTGAGCGTCAGGGCAATCGCAGGCGGTACCCCTGGGCATCCTCGTGTCGTGCTCACGGTTCCACGTGCCCGGGATGCCGATCGGCGAACGGGGTAGGCCTCGTCAGTGAGCCGGGGGATAGCCGATCTGCTTGTCCGTGAGTGCGGGGCACCCCGCCACCCAACGCTCCAGCTCGCGAGGCCTCGTGATGCGCGCGGGCAAGGCCAGCATGCGCAGAGCCCGGTCGATGTCATCCACGTTCACGACTCCCTCATTGCACGCCACGGCAACCACATTGCCGCGCCGACCGCTGCGGCCCACCTTCGGGTCCTGAATCGAGGCGACGAAGGGAAAGACCTCCTGCAGCGCCGCCACGTCCTGGCGGGCGTTAGCCGCGCCCCCGTGCGCGCAATTCACCAGGTACACGCCCCTGCCCGTCAACGCGCGACGAACAAGCCGAGCGCACTCGAGCGTACGCAGGTGAGCAGGCGTCACACCCGAGGCAAACGCATCGCGCACGATCACATCAACAGAACCCTCGCGCGTCGCCTCCACAACCGAGCGGCCATCACCCACGCGGATCTTCACCTGCGGGGCCTTCGGGATCGGGAAATGCTCGCGCACCTGCTCGGCCAAAAGCCGATCCACCTCCACGGCCACGTGTCGGGAGGACGGGTACGAGGCCGACCACGCGCACGCCAGAGCACACGCCGCGCCACCCACATGCAGCGCACGGAAACGATCCTGCGCACCCCACACCGCGCGCACAACCGCGCTCATGTGCTGCATGTACTCAAACTCCAGGTAGGTCGGATCCGACGTATCCACCGCCGAAGACTCAACCCCGTCCAAAAACAGCGTCGCGCGCGGACCATCCCAACGGATACGCGCCGCCCCGGTATCCGTCTCGAAGGAGATGTCGCGTGACGAAGATAAGCGTGCCATGGTGGACACTGTAACCACGGGATTACGCTCGCTGCTTCAGGAGGTGACATGTCAAACGCTCCCAGGGACGCGCGCGCCAAACGCGACTGGGGATCCGACGACTCCGCCACCCCGATCCTCCACGTCGACATGGACTCTTTCTTCGCACAGGTCGAGATGCGCGAAGACCCCTCCCTGATCGGACGCCCCATCGTCGTCGGCGGCACCTCCGGCCGCGGCGTCGTCACATCCGCCACCTACGAAGCCCGCGCCCTCGGCGTACGCGCCGGCATGCCCACCTCACGCGCCCGCGCCCTGTGCCCCACAGCCGCGTTCATCCCCGGCAACCACGCCCTCTACCGGCACTACTCCCACCAGGTCATGGGGATCCTCGCGACAATCACGCCCGCCCTCGAACAAGTCTCCATCGACGAAGCATTCCTCGACGTAGCCGGTTCACGCCGTCGTCTCGGCTCACCCACCCACATCGCCCGCCTCATCCGCACCCGCATCCGCGAGGCCGTCGGCCTACCCGCATCCGTGGGCATCGCCGCCACCAAATCCGTCGCCAAAATCGCCTCCTCGCACGCCAAACCAGACGGCCTCCTCCTCATCCCTAAGGACGCGGCAGTCGAGTTCCTGCACGGCCTCCCCGTCGGTGCCCTCTGGGGAGTCGGCGGAAGGATCGGTGCCATCCTCGACCGAGAAGGCATCGACACCATTGGCGACCTCGCACACCCGCCCATCACCCGCCTCACCAAGCTCCTCGGCGTTGCATC
>ERZ1699254.517-NODE-517-length-14367-cov-3.004213_pt1 | contig 14367 bp, 11 predicted proteins | sample MGYA00581522_ERZ1699254 | MGnify/ENA primary metagenome ERZ1699254 (study PRJEB42319, sample SAMD00040329) | human oral metagenome | material: saliva | host: Homo sapiens | study: EMG produced TPA metagenomics assembly of PRJDB4115 data set (Metgenomic analysis of... | reverse complement strand
GCATCTTTATCCATTCCACTTAAATGATCCGCGAGCATTTTCACATCAGAAGGACGAATCGCTTCGTGTGCTTCTTGTGCATTTTCTTTGCTCGAATAGAAATTCGGTTTAGCTGGCAAATAATCTTTGCCGAAATGGCTTTCGATATAAGAGCGTGCCATATTTAATGCATCTTGACTCAAGTTGGTAGAGTCAGTACGCATATAAGTGATGTAACCAGCTTCGTATAAACGTTGTGCCAACATCATGGTTTTCTTCACCCCAAAACCCAAACGCGTGCTTGCAGTTTGTTGTAAGGTTGAAGTAATAAATGGGGCTCTTGGTTTAGAACCTGTTGGTTTTGTTTCTAAATCTGTGACAACGTAATGTGATTTATTTAAGAAATCGACCGCACTTTGAGCTTCTTTTTCATTTTTCGGCTCAAATTTCTTGCCTTTATATTGCACCACATCCAAACGTAAGTCTTCTTTCTCGCTCGTTTGGGTTAGAGCTTCAATTTCCCAAAACTCTTCCGGTTGGAATGCTTTGATTTCACGTTCACGCTCTACCACCAATTTTACGGCAACAGATTGTACTCGCCCTGCAGATAGACCTCGCGCCACTTTTTTCCATAATAATGGCGACACCATAAAGCCTACCACGCGGTCTAAGAAACGACGGGTTTGCTGAGCATTAACCTGATCCATATTAATGTGGGCAGGATGCTGGAATGCTTTTTCAATTGCTTTCTTCGTAATCTCATTAAATACAACTCGGCTAAAACGACTATCATCGCCACCAATGACTTCGCGTAAATGCCACGCGATAGCCTCTCCTTCTCTATCCAAGTCGGTTGCGAGATAAATATGATCGGATTTTTTAGCAAGGGATTTTAATTCGGCTACCACTTTTTCTTTGCCTGGTAGAATTTGGTAATTGGCTTTCCAATCATGATAAGGGTCAATTCCCATACGTTTCACTAAGGCCGCACGGTCTTTTTCTGCTTTAATTTTGTTTTTTTCTTCCGCACTTAATCCTTTAGTGGAAACTGGTTTAGCCTTCTCGCCTGTGCTACTCCCTGCAGTAGGCAAATCACAAATATGCCCTACGCTGGATTTCACCACATACTGGCTACCTAAATATTTATTGATGGTTTTCGCTTTGGCTGGCGACTCCACAATCACTAAAGATTTGCTCATTTGCTTACCTAAAATATAACTAGAATTCTGTAAAATTGGCGATATACTGCAAACTTACGCCGATAAAATCAAGCTTTTTTTCAAAAAGGATTTATAAATGGATAAACTCAATGCAATTTCGGTTTTCTGCAAAGTGATCGAAACGCAAAGTTTTACACAAGCTGCAAACCAACAGAATATTTCTGTAGCAATGGCGAGTAAATTAGTTTCACAATTAGAAGAACATTTAAAAACGCGATTATTACAACGTACAACACGAAAAATTGTGCCAACTGAAGCTGGTATGCTTTATTACCAACGTTGCCAAGCCATTCTATTAGATTTAAGCGAGGCTGACTCTAGCATCAGTAATATGGCAACAAGCTTACAAGGTAATTTATTAATCTCTGTGCCACGTGATTTTGGCTTACTTTATATTTCACCTAACTTGCCTAAATTTATTGAGCTTCATCCCAATTTACACGTAGAAATTGAATTTGAAGACAAGCGTGTTGATCTCGTTGCAGAAAGCTATGACTTAGCATTACGTATCGGCTACATGCAAGATAGCTCACTTGTTGCGCGTAAAATTAGCAGCTCCCCTATGCATTTTGTTGCTTCGCCAAGTTATTTAGAGTCGCGAGGCACACCGCTTACACCTGATGATTTAGAATATCACCAAGGTTTACTTTATAAATCATCGTTAAATCAGGTGCATTGGCAATCAACAAAAGCCAATCAAATTCAACGTTATAAAATTCAATCTAAAGTGGTTTCCAATAATGGTATGGCATTGTTAGAAATGACAAAAGCAGGCTTGGGCATCAGCAATTCACCTGGTTTCTTTGTAAAAGAAGCGCTTGCTTCAGGTGAATTAGTTGAAATTTTGTCTGAATATAAACAAAAACCTTTAGATATTTATGTGGTTTACCCAAATCGTCGTCATTTACCGGCTAAAGTTCGCGCATTTATTGAATTTCTAGCGAGTCTCGGTTTGTGTGAGAACAGTCAAATATAAAAAACAAGGGCGGATTTAACCGCCCTTTATTATTCAAATAATGTCCAAATCGGTTTTACCTCTTCAGGTAAAAACAAATTCTTTCCTAATTCAATCCATCCGCAAGGAAAATGAAAGTCTGACCCTAAAGAGGCGGCTAAGTCATATTCATTCGCTAAACGCGCAAGATATTGACGTTGATCTTTGGTCTGTCCACTATCTGCCACTTCCATGCCATCACCGCCCCATTGTTTGAAATCAACGATTAATCGACGAATCCATTTTCCTGTCATGTTATAACGCATAGGATGAGCAATGACGGCAACGCCACCTGCCGCATGAATCGTCTCAATCGCTGTTGGAATATCTACCCATTCAGCTTTGACAAAGCACGATTTTCCACCACCAAGATAACGCTTAAAGGCTTGCCCATCATTTGAAACCTTGCCGATTTGTACCAAATAACGCGCATAATGCGCACGAGTTACTTCCCCGTTTGCTAATGCTTTTGCGCCTTCATAGGCATTGGGAACGCCTGCTTTTTCTAATTTATGGCCAATTTCAACCGCTCTTTTTTCTCTCAGTGATTTTTGTTCGGCTAAAAGTGCGGTCATTTTAGGATGTGTTTTATCAAAATTTAATCCAACAATATGGATGCCTCGACCTTCCCAATTCGTTGAAATTTCCACGCCATTAATTAGCTCAATACCTAATTTATCTGCTTCGATTTTGGCTTCATCAATGCCCATTACCGTGTCGTGATCACATAAAGCGAGCACATTGACATCTTGTTCATGAGCTCGTTGCACAAGCTCTGTAGGTGTTAAAACACCATCTGAAGCCGTACTATGGCAATGTAAATCATATTTGATCATCGGCTTTCCTATAAATTAGTTTGAATAGTGTAATTATCTTCATCAACAATTACAGCTTGGCTATTTGTTAAAGGGAGTAAATTCAATTTGGATTGATAGATCTGAACAGTTTTCTGTGAGCTCTCTTCAAAAGGAAACTCACCATAATGTGGAACAATTGCAAAATCGACTAAATTTAAAGCTGAATAATTGGTCAAATCGATAGCTATATTTTTGTCATCCATAATTTGATTATACTCGATGTCGCTGGCGGTAATAATAGCTCCGGCAGATTCACCAAGATAAAGCATACCTTCATCAATTCGTTTTTTTATATGTGGTAATAAGTGCTTTCTTTTCAACTCTTGTAATAGATAAAACGTATTACCACCAGAAATGTAAAGGATCGGTGTATGATTTAATTTCTCTTTAATAACCTCTTCTGTTTCTTGGGCTATATCCAAAACATCGACTTCAAAACCTAATTTATGAAAAATATTTTTTGCCTCATCAATGTATTCAACATAGCTTTCGACATTACCTGCAGTAGGTATAAACAGCACTTTATGCAATAAAAAATGCTGTTTTAAAAATCGTTTGAAAAGATTTTCTACGGCTGCAAAATAAGAGGCTAGAAATAATGTTTTCATATTATTTCTCTCTTACTTAATCGCCTGAACCAAGCCTTTAACTAAGCTTGGGCCGTGGTAAATCAAGCCAGAATAAACTTGTAACAACTCTGCACCTGCTTCAATCTTCTCTTGTGCATTTTGTACACCATCAATGCCACCACTCCCAATAATCGGAATTTGCCCTTTCAGCTCTTGATGCAATCTTCGAATAATTTCTGTACTTTTTTGCTGTAACGGTTTTCCACTTAAGCCGCCTTGTTGTTCCGCATTTTTCAAACCTGTGACGTTGTCGCGTGAAATCGTTGTATTAGTGGCAATTACCCCATCCATTTGATGACGAAGTAACGTATCAGCAATTTGAACGAGCTCAGTCTCGGATAAATCAGGTGCAATTTTTACTGCAATCGGCACATATTTATTATATTGCTCAGCTAATACTTTTTGGCGCTGTTTTACACTTTGCAGTAAATCATCAAAATAATCACCATACTGCAATTGGCGCAAATCTGGAGTGTTCGGTGATGAAATATTTACCGTAATATAATCTGCATAGTTATAGGCTTTATTTAAGCAAAATAAGTAATCATCTTTCCCCTTTTCAAGTGGCGTGACTTTATTTTTGCCAATATTAATCCCAATTACACCATCAAATTTTGCTTTTTTAACATTCTCGACCACGTAATCAATGCCATAATTATTGAATCCATTACGGTTAATAATCCCTTCCGCTTCCACTAAACGGAATTGACGAGGTTTAGCATTTCCCTCTTGTGCCAAAGGCGTAACCGTACCGACTTCAATAAAACCAAATCCCATCGCACCAAAGCCATCAATCGCTTCGGCATTTTTATCTGAGCCCGCTGCTAACCCAATAGGATTTTTAAACGTAATGCCCATTACTTGCTTAGGCGAACCTTGTGGACAAGCCAAAAGCTGCTTCAATAAAAATTGACAAGGCGATTTACCCGCTACGTGCAATGATTTAATCACTAAATCATGGGCGGTTTCAGGATCAAGGGAAAAGATGGCTTTACGGATCAAAGAATACATACTCGTTTATCTCTCAGGATAGTTCACTGTAAATGGAAAGTGCGGTTAAAATTAACCGCACTTTTTGTTTTATTGCAAGGCTTTTTCAATCTTCTCAAATAAATCTTTTGAGAGATCTTCAACAGCACTTAATCGTTCTAAGGCACGTTTCATTAACGTTTGACGTTGTGCATCAAAACGTGAGAAACGAATTAATGGCTCAATTAAACGTGCAGCCACTTGTGGATTGCTTTCATTTAAACGAATTAAGACGTCCGTTAAGAAACGATAGCCAGAACCACTAATATGATGGAATGCTTTTAAGTTGTGATTTGCAAAGCTACCCACTAATGAACGTAAACGGTTTGGATTGTTGAAGTTAAAACTTGGGTGATCCATTAACACTTGTACAATTTCCAATACGTTTTCATCAGGGCGGGTTGCTTGTAAAGCAAACCATTTGTCCATGACTAAGCCATCATGTTGCCATTTTTGTTCAAAATCGGCCAACAAGGCATCACGACAAGGTAACGCCGCTTTGGTTGCCATATTTAATGCCGCTAAAGTATCCGTCATATTATTGGCATTATTGTAATGTTTTTGCACCACAGTATTGCCTAGATTGGTGTAAGCTAAATAACTTAAACAAAGATTACGCATTGCTCGTAAAGCAATATCTTCTTGCGTCACTTGATAATTTTCAAGACGAATATGAGTATAAATACGTAGCAAATCTTCTTTCAAGTATTCTGCGATTTGTACCAACATAAATTCTCTTGCAGCAGAAATGCCATCTGGATCAATCGTTTTAAAGCTTTCTGCAAACTCAATGTCTTTTGGCAAGGTCAGAATTAATGTAGCTAATTCGATATCTTGTTCGTAATTTTCCAATACATGCGCAAGTGCGGTCAAAACATCGGGTGAAATGTCAAAGGCTTCGCCTTGTTGGAAATGCGCCACATTACGACGCAATTCTTGAGTAAACAGCATTTGTGCTGCATCCCAACGAGCAAATTGGTTATCAGCAAATTTAAGCAAACCTAATAACTGCTCTGTGGTGTAATCATAATCTAGCTTCACCGGTGCAGAAAAATCACACAATAACGCAGGAATTGGACGACCATAAATGCCATGGAATTCAAAGACTTGATCTTTTTCTGTCACATTTAAAACATCACTTAGCAACTCACCGTTATGCTGTAACATTTGTTTAGTGCCTTTGGCATCATAAAGCGCAATTTTCAATGGAATATGTAAGTTTACTTTTTCCATTTGGTCCGCTGTTGGCGGCGTAGATTGAGAAATGGTTAAACGATAAGTATGAGTTTGTTCATCATAGGCATCGCTAATCAATAATTCTGGTGTACCTGATTGACTATACCAACGACGGAATTGTGCTAAATCAACGTCATTTGCACGTTCCATTGCAGAAACAAAATCTTCACAGGTTGCCGCTTTACCATCGTTTTCAGCAATATAAAGTTGCATCCCTTTTTGGAAACCTTGTTCACCTAATAAAGTGTGCAACATACGAATTACTTCTGCCCCTTTTTCATATACGGTCACGGTATAGAAGTTATTCATTTCAATGACTTTTTCTGGGCGAATTGGGTGTGACATTGGGCTTGCATCTTCAGCAAATTGCACTGTACGTAAGAATTTCACATTATTAATACGATTGACTGCTCGAGAACCTGTGTCAGATGAAAATTCTTGATCACGGAAAACCGTTAAACCTTCTTTCAAACTTAATTGGAACCAATCACGGCAAGTTACACGGTTTCCTGTCCAGTTATGGAAATATTCGTGTGCAATCACGCTTTCAATAGCGAGATAATCATCATCGGTTGCTGTTTGTGGATTTGCCAACACAAATTTAGAGTTAAAAATATTCAACCCTTTATTTTCCATGGCGCCCATATTGAAGAAGTCCACAGCAACAATCATGTAAATATCTAAGTCGTATTCTAAATTGAAACGGTCTTCATCCCACTTCATGGATTTTTTCAGACTTTCCATTGCCCACGAAGCGCGATCAAGATTGCCACGGTCAACATAAAGCTCTAAGGCCACTTCACGACCACTTTTTGTTGTAAAGGTATCTTGTAATAAATCAAAATCACCCGCCACTAAAGCGAATAAATAGCTTGGTTTCGGGAATGGGTCATTCCATTCAACCCAATGACGACCGTCCTCTAATTCACCACTTGCAATGCGGTTGCCATTTGAAAGTAAGTAAGGATATTTAGTCTTATCTGCGGTAATTTTGGTTGTATAGCGAGCCAATACATCTGGTCGATCAAGCATATAGGTAATTTGACGGAAACCTTCTGCTTCACATTGTGTACAAATGCTCTCGCCAGATTGATAAAGCCCTTGTAAAGAGGTGTTTTGTGCAGGCTCTAGATTCGTCACAATTTCAAGTTCAAAATTGACCGCACTTTGATTGGTTAAATCTAATGTTAAACTTTCATGGTCTTGATGATAATGTTTAAAATCTTCGCCATTGAATTTAATGGAGGCAAATTGGAAGCCATGACCATCTAATCGTAGATGGGTTGCTTCATTATTTAAACGTTGGAAGGTTGTTTTTGCAGTGACAACGGTATGCTTAGGATCTAATTGAAAATCAAGGAAAATATCCGTAACTGTAAAATCAGGTTGTTTGTAATCTTTTCTATATTTCGCTTTAGCTAACATAATCTGCTCTATTTCTAAGAAAAAAACTCGTATTAGGATAAGATTTTATGATAAAACTTGCAATGGAATTTTCAGTTTTTACCACATGGCAAACGTTTGCTTAAAAGTGGACAAATATGCTATTCTACGCATCGTTTTTTATCAGATAAATTTTTAAAAATATGTCAAATACCGCACAAATTGCTATTGTTATGGGCTCAAAAAGCGATTGGGCAACCATGCAAGAAGCCACTCAAATTTTAGATGAACTCAATGTGGCATATCATGTTGAAGTCGTTTCCGCACATCGAACCCCCGACAAACTGTTTGAATTTGCCGAAAATGCACAAAAAAATGGTTACAAAGTGATTATTGCGGGTGCGGGTGGCGCTGCTCATTTACCCGGTATGATTGCAGCTAAAACGCTTGTGCCTGTATTGGGTGTCCCAGTTAAAAGTTCTATGTTAAGCGGTGTTGATAGTCTCTATTCTATCGTGCAAATGCCGAAAGGCATTCCTGTCGGTACGTTAGCGATTGGCCCTGCTGGTGCAGCGAATGCGGGATTACTCGCAGCACAAATTCTTGCTAGCTGGGATGACGCGTTATTCGCTCGCCTACAAGTATTCCGCGAAAATCAAACCAATATGGTCTTAGCTAATCCTGATCCACGTACCTAACACACCTTGCAATTTGACCGCACTTTTTAAAGTGCGGTTGTTTTTTTAGCTAGATTTGATGAGAAATTTTATGCAAAACTCTACCCTATATCCTACTGTTTATGTGCTTGGTAATGGTCAACTCGGCAGAATGTTACGTTATGCAGGCGCACCTTTAGATATTCACGTTCAACCGCTTGAGTTCAATGCGCCCGTATTTAATTTACCTAAAGATGCCATCATCACCGCAGAAATTGAACGTTGGGAAAAAACACCGTTAACCGAATTATTAGGTCATCATAAGAATTTCGTTAATCAGAATGTTTTTGGCTTATTGGCTGATCGCTTTACCCAAAAATCTTTACTAGATGAACTCAATCTCTCTACCTCGCCATGGTGTTTATTAAAAGATAAAACGCAATGGTCTGAAGTATTTAAAAACGTAGGTGAAAAAGTCGTTGTTAAACGTCGCACCGGTGGTTATGACGGCCGTGGTCAATGGATTATCACTGAAAATAATCAACATGATATTACGGACGATTTATTCGGTGAAGTTATCGCAGAAAAATTTATTCCTTTTGATTATGAAGTGTCTATCGTAGGCGCAAGATTTAAAAATGGTGAAAAACGTTTCTATCCTGTGACGCATAACCTACAGCAAAATGGCATTTTACGTTACAGTGTGACAGATGTTTCATTCCCTCAACAACAAAGCCAACAAATTCAGGCTGAATCTATGCTCGGAAAAATCATGGATAAGCTTGAATATGTGGGTGTAATGGCAATGGAATGCTTTGTGGTGGGTGATAAATTATTAATTAATGAACTTGCCCCTCGTGTGCATAATAGCGGACATTGGACGCAACTTGGTTGTGCTATCAGTCAATTTGAATTACACCTACGTGCTTTATTAGATTTACCCACTCCATCATTACAACCTATTGCCCCAAGTGTCATGGTCAACTTGATTGGTACAGAACATAATCCACAATGGTTGAACACGCCTTTCTCCCAATTACATTGGTATGGCAAGGAAGTTCGTCCAGGTAGAAAATTAGGTCATATCAATATTACGCATCCTGATAAAACAATCATTATTCAACAGCTTGAAAAACTTCGCCATGAACTCCCTGAAGACTATCAATCCGGTTTAAATTGGGCAATTGAAAAATTAAAATAATTGAAAAAACAACCGCACTTTTTGATGAATATCTAAAAACATCAAAGTGCGGTTGATTTTTATTAGGTTCTTCTTGATAAAATCCATCGACTGAAGTATAAAATTACTCATCTCACAACACATACATAAGGAAAAGCTATGTTTGAACATATCAAAGCGGCTCCGGCCGATCCTATCTTAGGCTTAGGCGAAGCATTCAAATCTGAAACGCGTGAAAATAAAATCAATTTAGGTATTGGCGTTTATAAAGATGCACAAGGTACAACACCGATTATGCGTGCGGTAAAAGAAGCCGAAAAACGCTTATTTGATAACGAAAAAACGAAAAACTATCTGACTATCGATGGTATTGCAGATTATAACGAACGTACAAAAGAACTCCTTTTCGGTAAAGATTCAGAAGTCATTAAAGCAAATCGTGCAAGAACGGTACAAAGCTTAGGCGGTACAGGTGCATTACGTATTGCTGCGGAGTTCATCAAACGCCAAACCAAAGCTCAAAATGTGTGGATTAGCACGCCAACATGGCCAAACCACAATGCCATTTTCAATGCGGTAGGCATGACGATTCGTGAATATCGTTATTATGATGCTGAACGCAAAGCCCTTGACTGGGAACATTTACTTGAAGATTTAAGCCAAGCAATCGAAGGTGATGTAGTGCTTTTACACGGTTGCTGCCACAACCCAACCGGTATTGACCCAACCCCTGAGCAATGGCAAGAATTAGCTGCGCTTTCAGCAAAAAATGGCTGGTTACCACTCTTTGACTTTGCTTATCAAGGTTTAGCCAATGGCTTAGACCAAGATGCTTACGGTTTACGTGCTTTTGCGGCAAATCATAAAGAATTATTAGTGGCGAGTTCATTCTCTAAAAACTTTGGTTTATACAATGAGCGTGTAGGTGCCTTTACCCTTGTGGCTGAAAATGCAGAAATTGCTTCAACCGCTTTAACACAGGTGAAATCAATTATTCGTACCCTCTACTCTAACCCAGCATCTCACGGTGGGGCGACCGTAGCCACGGTGTTAAATGATCCACAACTTCGTCAAGAATGGGAAAATGAATTGACTGAAATGCGTGAACGTATCAAAAAAATGCGTCATTTATTCGTTCAGTTATTAAAAGAATACGGTGCAGAACAAGATTTCAGCTTTATCATGGAACAAAATGGTATGTTCTCTTTCAGTGGCTTATCACCTGAACAAGTTGATCGCTTAAAAGAAGAATTTGCGATTTACGCTGTTCGTTCTGGTCGTATCAATGTGGCTGGTATCACTGAAGACAATATTCGTTATTTGTGTGAAAGTATTGTGAAAGTGCTTTAATCAATAAAAACAAAAAGTGCGGTTAAATTTGACCGCACTTTTTTTCATCTCAACATAACAAAAGAAAAGGCAGATTTTACTCTGCCTTTTTATCAAATAATTACCATTGGTAACCGATGCTTCCGCCCCAGTTCACATCACTGCGGGAATTAATACTTGCACCAACTTTAATCGAAATTTTATTATTATCAGAGTTTCGACCATAACCAACCGCTAATGCATTTTCGTTGCGATAACCACCAACACCAACAGAAACTAAGCTTTTACCCGCTTCATTTGGACGTTGTAAGAAAGAAATCGCTGTCGCACCTGCAATACCTGCACGTAAACGACGATCAACGTGATCAATTTTGTTGTCTAAACGATTGATGTTGTTATTAATGTTTTTCACTGCATTATCAACATAACGTTTATTTACTGCATCAGTTGGGTCTTTAGGATCTGCCACATTCACAATTCGATTATTGTGAACATCCAAGCCACCATGTGCATGAACAGTACCACCAATGTTGATATCACCCGTTGTTGTGACATTGGTAAATGTTGGTGTATCAGATACTGCAACACTTAACACTTTGCCTTTTTTGTGGGTTAATTTAATATTTTTACCCGCATCAAGTGTCAATTTATCCATTTTTGTTGCAGTAGATTGAACCGTTTCTTCTGTTACTTCATTTACAACAGTACCTTCAGATGCACTTGCAGTCACGTTAAATCCACGACCACCTGCGTTTTTGATTTCATCTTTGGTTTTTTGTGAAAGATCTACTTTGTAATTGGTTACTGTGGTAACAGAAAGACCATCTTTTTTAGTCGTTTCTCCACCTACTGTTACAGTAATTGCATCAGAACCAGCTTCAACTGATGCTGAAGTGTCTTTTGCATTCACTGTAATTTTTGCAGCATTATCACCATCTTCAACAACGACTTTAGTATTTTCACCATTCACAAAATTTACTTTGCCATTGGTATTAATACGTGATGTGTCAGTATCATTGTTTTGAATATTAAAGCCTGCATTGTAATAGGCTTGATATAACTGACTACCATTTACTGCATCGGTTGATTCAGCAGTAATTCGACCCGCACCCACATTTTGGATCTGGCGAACAAGTTTTCCATCACCGACAGATACTGCGCCTTTTTGAGTTGAAGAAGTACCATTGTACTTAACTGTCACGCTGCTCTTATCACCAAAATAAGATAAAGCTTTTGCTGTCTGATTAAAATCATTGGCTGCACTGCTTGAATAAGAACCCAATGTCACAGAATTTTCATGCGTAGCTTTTGCTTGAGTACCAATCACAACAGCACTAACCGCAGAGGCATTACTCGCTTGACCAAGAGCAATAGCATTAACAGCAGAAGAATTACTATCTTTACCAACCGCAACTGCATTCATTGATGAAGCATTAGCATTAGAGCCAGATGCCAATGCATCCACACCTGAAGCTTTAGATGCATAACCGAAAGCCATTGAACCTCTACCACTAGCATCTGCAGTATTACCTAATGCTGAAGCTCCTAAAGCACTCGCTTTAGCCCCATTACCTACAGCTGTCGAAACAACCCCACTTGCATTAGCTCCGGTACCTAGAGCCGCAGCACTTTGAGCGCCAGCGTAAGAACGACGTCCCAATGCTGTAGATTCTCGTCCTTCTGTCACTGCTTCTGAGCCCACAGCAATAGAATTATCTGCTCTAGCCGATGCACCACGACCTAATGCAGTTGCACCCCATGCTGAAGCTGATGCACTATCACCAAAAGCAGAAGCACTTAGTGCGAGAGCTTTTGAGTTTCTACCAACAGCGGTTGCTAGAGCGCCTGTTGCATTTGCTGTTGCACCAAAGGCTGAAGCCCCTTCACCATCAGCATAAGATGCCACCCCTACTGCAGTCTGACTATTTCCACCAACTTTCTCATTAGAAGTTTTTGCCATTAAACCGATAGCAATTGCGTTTGTACCTTTACCTGTTGATGCACGATCACCAATCGTCACGCCGTATTGAGAATTACCATTAGCTTTATCACCCAAAGTTACTGACCAACGTCCTGTATTTGTAGTATTACCACCAATTACTACGCTCTCAGTTGTTTCAGATTTAGCTTTATTACCTAAAACAACAGAATTCCCTGTTGTACCGGTTCCACCAAGGGCGCTCGCACCGATACCTCCAACAATATTTCCTTGATCATTTGATACCACATTGGTTTCAGCCATTGCGCTTGTCGTTGCACCTGCTAAAACTGCAGCGCCAATGATTACATTTAATGCTTTACGTTTATCGGTTTGAGATGATTTACCCACAGATTTGCTTAGTTCTGAAACAGCAACCCAGCATTGATTTACTTTATTCCAAATAATTTTAAAAACATGATTCATATTAAAGTTTCCTATAATCTAAGAATAACTAATCAAGACAAACAAAATCTTGATTCAGAATAAGTATAATAGGAAACTCAGCAATTAACAGATAATTTACAAGATTTTACAAAAGCTTACAAAGAATAGTTTTTTATGGAGAAGTTAAATGTAATGTAAAGATAAATTAAAGATAAATTAAAGATAAATTAAAGATAAATTAAAGATAAATTAATAACTTAAAACATATGTATAATTATATACTTATTCTGCTGATAAAAGTAAAAAAGGCCATAAAAATGACCATTTTTTTATATTGAATTACCACTTCTCTAACGCTTCTTTATCGCTCTCTCTTGCTTCAATCCAACGTTCACCTTGATTGGTTTGTTCTTTTTTCCAGAACGGCGCTTTGGATTTTAAGAAGTCCATAATAAATTCATTGGCGTGGTAAGCATCACCTCGGTGAGCAGAACTAATGCCGACTAAAACAATCTCATCGCCAGTATGCAAAAGTCCTACGCGATGAATCACAGACACTCGCTGGATATCCCAACGCGCTTTCGCCTGTTCTACAATTTCACGTAAGGCTTTTTCTGTCATTGCGGGATAATGTTCCAAATATAAGCTGGATACCTCATCGCCTAAATTAAGATCGCGAACTTTACCCACGAAAATAACCGTTGCGCCAACCGAATGTTGCTCAGAAAGCCATTCGTAAACAGCATTTTGATCAAAAGGTTGTTCTTGTACTGAAATTTGAATATCCGTCATTTAGCCCCCTGTTACCGGTGGGAAAAATGCAATTTCATCGCCATTTTTGACCGCACTTTCTAATGGCATCAAGGTTTGATTAATGGCGACTAAAAGCTTCCCTTTTTCTAACGCTAACGCCCATCTATCACCTTTTTGAGCAAGATGTTCACGCACTGCTTCCGCTGTCGCAAAATCGCCTTCAAGCTGAATAGAATCTTCCCCAATTAATTCACGAGTTTGAGCAAAAAATAAAACATTTAACATCTTATTTTTCCTCCGCAATAAAGTGACCAGATTTTCCACCGCTCTTTTCTAACAGGCGAACGTGCTCAATCACCATGTCTTTTTGTACGGCTTTACACATATCGTAAATGGTTAAGGCTGCTACGCTTGCTGCCGTTAACGCTTCCATTTCTACGCCGGTTTTTCCGGTTAATTTACAAAGAGATTGAATACGAACTTGATTGGTTTCAAGTAACGGTTCTAAATTCACTTCTACTTTAGAAAGTAATAAGGGATGGCAAAGCGGGATAAGTTCCCAAGTACGTTTTGCCGCTTGAATACCTGCAATACGTGCTGTAGCAAATACATCGCCTTTGTGATGTTTGCCTTCCACGATCATGGAAAGGGTTTCTTTTGACATAGTAACGATGGCTTCAGCACGAGCTTCACGAACAGTCTCTGCCTTTGCAGAAACATCCACCATATTGGATTCGCCTTGAGAATTGATATGCGT
>ERZ1699254.515-NODE-515-length-14404-cov-2.993836_pt1 | contig 14404 bp, 13 predicted proteins | sample MGYA00581522_ERZ1699254 | MGnify/ENA primary metagenome ERZ1699254 (study PRJEB42319, sample SAMD00040329) | human oral metagenome | material: saliva | host: Homo sapiens | study: EMG produced TPA metagenomics assembly of PRJDB4115 data set (Metgenomic analysis of... | reverse complement strand
GTGTATGAGGACGCTCATAGTGATGGTTGAAACTGTTATGAAAGTGCGGGTATTTGCGCGGTAATCATGGTGTTGGTGGCATATATGTTGTGATTGTTTCATATGTGAAAGTTGAGTTTTGTGGTGTGTTTGTTGCCAAGCGTGACGAAAGTGGATAGGCTTTTCCAGTACGCGCGCTCCGGCGCACCTAATTGGACGAGATGAGACAACGATGAGACGACGCGGAACCATTCGCATGGGCCTGACGGCTATCGCCGCCTGCGCCCTCCTCGTGCTGCCCCAGATGGCGCAAGCCGCCCCCTCTGAGGAAGAGATCGCTGCCGCAAAGGCCGCCGAAGAGGCTGCGAAGATGAGCGTCGCCCAGATCGAGGTCAAGCTCGCCGAGGTCAGCGCCAGCGCCGCAACCGCGGTGCAGAACGCGCAGATCGCCGGTGAAAACCTCAACGAGGCGAACATCGCCCTAGCCGAGGCGACCGCGACTGCCACCCAGGCCTCGGCCGAAGCCGATGCTGCCGAGGCCGCCTTCCAGGAAGGCAAGCAGCAGATCGCCTCCGTCGCGCAGGCTGCCTACCGCAATGGCGGTGGCACGCTCGACTCGCTCGCCCCCTACCTTGACTCCGACGGTCTGCGTAGCGTCGAGACGAAGCAGGCCGGTATCAATTCCTTCTCCTCCTCCGCCGAGGCGAAGATGCAGAATGTCGCCGCCCTCGAGCAGGTTGCCAAGGTGACCCGCGACGCCGCAAACTCCGCGCTCGCGAACCAGCAGGCCGCCACCAACGAGGTCCAGGCTCGCACCGACGCCGCCAACCAGGCCGCGACCGCCGCCCAGAACGAGGCTGCAATCGTCGCCGCCCAGCGCAGCGCCTACGTGCAGGAGCTGGCCACCAAGCAGAACACGACCGTCGATCTCATCAACCAGCGTGAGGCCGCCCTCGAGGCCGAGCGTCAGGAAGCCGCGCGCATCGCCGCCGAGCAGGCCGCCGCAGCTGCGGAAGCCCAGCGTCAGGCCGAGGCCGCAGCCGCCGCCGAGCGCGCTGCTGCCGCTGCTGCCGCCCAGGCCTCGTCCTCCTCGGACGACGAGGACGATGATGACGACTACTCGTACTCTGCGCCCTCCTACTCTGCGCCCTCCTATTCCTACGAGGAGCCCTCGTACTCGGCCCCCTCCTACTCGGGTGGCGGCGGCGCTGACGCGGCGATTGCGGCCGCGAAGAGCTACCTCGGCGTCCCCTACGTGTGGGGCGGCGAATCCTACGGCGGCGTGGACTGCTCGGGCCTGACCATGCTCGCCTGGGAGAGTGCGGGCGTTGATCTGCCGCACCTCTCCCGCGCGCAGTACAGCTACGGCACGCACGTGCCGATCGGCTCCATGGAGGCCGGCGACCTGATCTTCTGGTCCTCCAACGGCACCCAGTCCGGCATCTACCACGTCGCCATCTACCTGGGCGGCGGCCAGATGATCGAGGCTCCCACCTTCGGCGTGCCCGTGCGCATTACCGGCGTGTACAGCTGGGGCTCGATCATGCCCTACGCCGTGAGGCTCTGAGCCGCATCGTTGCTTGATGAGCCGGGGGCCGCGCAGACTGTGTGTCTGCGCGGCCCCCGGCGTTTATGTGTGGCCCCGGCGCGGAACCCGCGAGCGCGCTTGTGGGGGTGCGTGGCTAACATGAACGGCATGAGTGCCCCCACCGCCGACACCGACGCCCATCGAATTGGCGCGACCCCCGCGGTCCCGCAGGTCGTCAAGCCGTTCCCTGCGTACGGGTACACCCTGTTCCTCTGGTTCTGCGTGGTGTCTCCGGCGTGGGGGTTCATTGGTTTCCTCAGCAGGGATCAGTGGACGCAGTGGGCATTCCAGTTGAGCCAGGCGCGAGTGATCATCGCGGCCATAGCAGTCCTCGCGTTCCTCCCCATCGTCCGGGCGGTGTTTGGGCGTTTCATCCTCGACCTAATCCGCAGAATCAAGCCGATGCGCAGCGGCAAGCACGCGACGGAAGCCCACCCGGGCACCATGTTCCTGGGGGTCGTGGCCTCGCTCGTGGTGCTTGGACTGGTTGGTCTGGTCGCGTGGGGCATGTGTGGTCAGGCTGCCCTCGACTGGCGCGACGGTCCGGTGACCCGCGAGGGAGTCACGTGCACCGCCATGAATCCCGAGCAACGCGACGATGGGCCGTTCGTGCACATCGAGCTGACTGAAACCGAAGGGGTCGTGCGCGCCTACGACCTGCGCCAATACGAGCTCGATCGCCACGCAGAGAAGGGGACGCCCCTCTACAACACGATCGTCGAGGCCTGTCGTACCCCCGGCGCCGAGATTGGGATCAGCGTCTACGACCGCACGGGCATCATCGTCGAGGCGTGGAAGCGCTAGCGCGAAGTAGGTACACGCTCTACTGACGGACCGAGGCGTCTGCGATGATGCTTGTGCGTTCGTAGATTGAGATGCTGATGCGTGTGTCGGGCGATTGGCAAGCTGCTGCGACGGTGGCGTAGGTGGCTGACCGTTTCTGCTGCGTCTTGAAGTCTTCCCTATTCAGCTCGATGTGTTGGATGTTTCCTTCGGCGTCGACCAGGTCGAACATTGTTCGGGCAGGGTGTCGCCGATACCCTTTGGTTTCTTGTAGATTCTGGCAGGTCAGGCCCTCGTAGTGCGCAGGTCCCTCCCACCAGTCCAGAAGCGCGGGGAGGTACCCCGCCCCGAACTCGGTGTAGGCGAATGCGAATGTCGAGGCGGAGAGCACGAACGCGACAGTGGCGACCCCGGGATGCGGGGCGCGCGCGTGGCGCCCACGGACGGGCAGCAGGAAACGACGAAGGGTGTCCCGGACCATCCAACGCAGGGCAGCCCACACGATCGGCACCCACCCGATGCACAGCAGTGCGAACAGGGGAAGCGTCGCCAATGTGGCGCGCATCGTCAGCGGTCCCAGCATCGGCTTGCCGAACGGGATCCAGATGAACACGCCGACGAGAATCAGGACGACAACGACGATGAGGCGCGTGAGGCGCCGCTCCCACGGCTTCGACGCCGGTGCCGAGATCGAGCCAGAGCCCCCGCTTTCTCCCCGCGGGGAAGGCTGAGCGGGTGTCGTCGTGGTCATGCGCTCATGCTAATCGACGAGGCCGGGGAGCGCGGGTATGCGAAGGGGGCCGCGCAGACGCAAGTCCGCGCGGCCCCTTCGCAAGCAGTCAGCTCAGTGCTCGCCCTCGTGCTCCTTCAGGCGCTCGTAGGAGCGGCGAATCTCGGCCTCGGCCTCTTCGCGACCCACCCAGTGGGCACCCTCGACGCTCTTGCCGGGCTCGAGGTCCTTGTAGACCTCGAAGAAGTGCTGGATTTCCAGGCGGTGGAACTCTGACACGTCGTCGATCTCGGTACGCCACGAGGCGCGCTGGTCCGAGGCGGGGACGCACAGGACCTTGTCGTCGCCGCCCTTCTCGTCGCGCATGCGGAACATGCCGAGTGCGCGGCAGCGGATCACGCAGCCGGGGAAGGTGGGTTCCTCGAGAAGCACCAGCGCGTCCAGCGGATCCCCGTCCTCACCCAGGGTGTCGTCGATGAAGCCGTAGTCATCGGGGTAACGAGTGGAGGTGAAGAGCATGCGATCCAGGCGGATGCGACCCGTCACGTGGTCGATCTCGTACTTGTTTCGGTTCCCCTTGGGGATCTCGATGGTCACGTCAAATTCCATGGCCGCGCCTTCCTCATTAGCCCCGAAACTCGGGGGTCCGGTTGGTTGTGTCGGCGCATGGACGGGTAGTGTAGGTACCGAAGTAACCACGAAGGGAAATCCATGCATCGCACGTCTATGGGGGCCATTGTAAGCGCTAGCGCCGCACTCGTGGCGACGGCGGCGCTAGTGGGTGCCGGTTGTACCCCGCAAGCGGTCACTCCCGCGGACGCCCCCACGGCCTCGACCCTTGAAGCTGCGCCGATTTCCGGCGATGCGAAGGGCGCCGGGAACCCGGTCTCCGCCGAGGATGTCCAGGCGCTGTGGGCGCCGGTTGCGGCTGCCGCGGCGGAGGGTGGATACACGGCGTGGGGCACGGTCGTGGATGCCCAGACCGGTGAGGTGCTGCTGGACGCGGATGCGTCGACCGCGCACACGCCCGCCTCGACGACGAAGACCCTCGCTGCTTTTTCGGCGCTCACCCACCTGGATCCCACGGCGACGCTGACGACGAGCGCGCTCCTGGGCGCCGACAACCAGACTCTCTACCTGGACTCCGAAGGCGATCTGCTCCTCGGCATCGGCACCTCCGACGAGGTCGAGGTGTCCGGACGCGCCGGCCTGCAGACGCTCGCCAACGATGCGGCGGCGGCCCTCGCGCAGCGTGGCATCACCTCGGTGACCCTGAACTGGCGTGGCACTCTCTTCGAGGGGGCGTCGCACCTCGCGTCCTGGGATGCGCAGGAGGTCGGCGCCTACGAGGGGCACGTCGGGCCGATGGCGATCGACGCGGGACGCACCTACGAGGGCGCCAACGCCTTCTACTCGGATGCTCCGGGACGCGTCGCGCAGGTGTTCTCGCAGGCGCTGGGCGCAGCCGGTATCAGTGCGACGCTCGGCGAGGCCGGGGACGCCCCGGCGGGCGCGGGCGCTATCGCCTCGGTGTCCTCCGCGACGATGGGAGAGCAGCTGCGCTGGATGCTCGCGCACTCCGACAACACGCTCGCCGACCAGTACTGCCGTTTCGCCGCGCGCGCGGCGGGAGCCCCCTCGACCTACGAGGGTGCGACCGACACGGTGCGCGCCGCACTCATTGGCGCCGGCATTCCCACGGACGGCCTGACCCTCGAGGACTGCTCCGGCCTGTCGAGCAATGACAAGATCAGCGCCGACACGCTCGTCGGCGTCCTCAAGGCGTCCTACGCGGGGCAGGGGACCGGTGCGAACACGATGCGTCTGCTCCCGTGGGCGGGCCTCGTCGGTACGCTCTCCAAGCGCATGACTGAGGAACCCGCGGTCGGAAACGTGCAGGCCAAGACGGGCGCCCTCCAGGAGGTCACCCCCCTGTCCGGGTCCGTCATGACGACGAGTGGGCGCGTCCTCCTCGTGTCGATCGGGCATGACCGCGTGACCGAGGGGGCCTACGCCACGCGCGGCCGCCTGGACGCCTTCGAGGAAGGCCTGGCCGGGCTAAACTAGGGACATGGATATGCCGTTTGGCCCGCGCGACGTCGCGGGAGTTCTCGCCTCGCTGTCGTATGCGGGACCGTCGGCCTCTCGCGTCGGTGCCTCCGCCGTGGTGGCGCGCCTGCGCCGCTCGGTGGAGTGGTCGAACCGCAGGCTCGCCGATCTCTCCACCCTGCCCGAGGCCTCTGCGACGGTGGCCGCCTCCTCGACCCTCGTCGTGGACCGGCGCGGCCTGATTCGGTCGGTGGGCTCCCTGCTGGAGCGTTTCGAGGACAAGCGCACCCCCCTCGTGCTGGCCGCCGAGGCCATCATCTTGCGTGCCCTGTCGAAGGACGCGACGGGCATCTGGGACATTAACGCTGGCCGCCGCGTCCTCGTGGCCCCCAACGTGCTCGCCGACGCCCAGCGCTACGCCCTCGATCAGACGGATTGGTGCCGCTGGGTGTCCCTGTGCACGGGCCTGCGCGGCGTGCACCTGACGTATGCGCCCCACCTGGTTCCCTACATCGCGGACCTGATTCAGGCGCTGCCCGAGCGCAGTGACGAGCTCGTGCGCATCGTTCTACTCCTCGATGCGCTGCCCACGGCTGAGATGGAGGTCCTCACGCCCCGCGACCTGCCCTCGATCCAGTGGCTGCGCACTCACCGCGCGCACGCCGGTGGGGTGGCCCTGGTGCGCGCGTGCGCGGCGGCCGGTATGCCGTTGGCCGGGGTCGAGGCCATGCAGGCCCAAACCGAGGGTTTCGCGCGCACCGTTGTGCGCGAGGGGGCGATCGCCCATCTCCTGTCGGGCGTCGAGGCCCTGCCCTCCGCCCGCGAGTACGCGGAGCCTTCCGCGTGGCTGGCGCGTGTGCGCTGACGCCTCGAGCCGTGTGGGGCCGAATCCGAGCGGCCCCCTGCGCGCCTGCTCACTGGCGGTGCGCGCTCAGCTGACCTCGTACATCGACGAGGCAGGGGCCCCTCCCGCTCTCATCGTCGGCTTGTCGGGTGGTGCGGATTCGCTGGTGCTGGCGCTGACGACGATTGACGTGGCCGCGCGAGCGGGAATCCCCGTTGTCACGGTGACTGTCGATCATGGGCTGCGCGCGGGCAGTGGTGACGAGGCGCGCGAGGTCGCGGACCTGGCCGAGTCCCTGGGCGCGCGAGCCGTCGTCGAGACCGTAGCTGTTGATGGCAGGGGAGGCCCGGAGGCTTCAGCCCGGGATGCTCGCCGAGCCGCCCTGCGAGCGGTCGCCCAGCGTGAGGGGGCCCCGATCCTCCTCGGCCACACGATGGACGACCAGGCTGAAACGGTCCTCCTGCGCCTCGCGCGCGGCTCTGGCCCCTCGTCCCTGCGGGCCATCGCCCCCGTCTCGCGCGACGATGATGGGGTGACGTGGCTGCGCCCCCTCCTCGGGCTGCGGCGAACGGACACGGAGCAGGCGTGCGCCCAGGCGGGCCTCGCCCCGCTTCAGGACCCGACCAACGACATCGACGGGCCGTGGCGCGCTGCGGACGGCCGCCCCCTGCGCCGCTCGGCGCTGCGCCACCGGGCGATCCCCGCCCTGGCCTCGGCCCTGGGGGTGGATCCGGTTCCCGCGCTGGCCCGCACGGCCGCCCTGTGCGCGCACGACGACGATGCCCTCGCGCAATGGGCGCGCGAGCTCACCGGAGCCGCCCGGGTCGCCGACGCACAAGACCTCGGTGGAGGGGTCGCGTCTGTGGCGCTCGCGGTGTCACTCCTGCGCGGCGCTCCCCGTGCGGTGCGCACGCGCACCCTGCGCGAGGCCGCCCGAGCCGCCGGCCTGCGGGCGCTGTCGAGTGGGCACATTGACGATCTTGATGACCTCGTCGTCGCGTGGCGAGGACAGGGCCCGATCCACCTGCCCGGGGGTCTGGCCTCCCGCGCTGGGCGCGGTGAATGCGCCCAGATCATTCTCCGGGCACACCCCGCGGGCGAGGATGGACACCAATCGTGACGGTCGCCGGCGCTCCACTCGCCGGGCCGCGGGGCGCCCGGTGCGCCGCGAGCGTGCTCACACGATGTTGCGCTGACAGTGAGAATCTATGCCTTCCTGTTACAGTCGCGCGGTTTTGTGGCACGCTTATAGTGGAACCGCTCGCGTTACAACCCAACGAAAAGAGGCCACGGTGGACGCCACCGACATGGGAAACGACCTGAAGGAAATCCTCGTCACCGCCGAGGACATGGACCGTCGGCTCGGTGAAATGGCCGAGCAGATTGACCGCGACTACGCGGGTGAAGAACTGCTGATCGTCGGTGTTTTGCGCGGCGCCGTCATGGTGATGGCGGATCTGTCGCGCAAGCTGCGCACTCCCCTCGAGATGGACTGGATGGCCGTCTCCTCCTACGGGTCGGGCACCAAGACCTCGGGCGTTGTGCGCATCCTCAAGGACCTTGACCAGGACGTGGCCGGTCGTCACGTGCTGATCGTCGAGGACATCATCGACTCGGGCCTGACCCTGTCCTGGCTGCAGGCGAACCTGCTGGGGCGTGGCGCAGCCTCGGTCACGATCGCGACCGCCCTGCGTAAGCCGGAGGCTGCCAAGGTTGACGTCGATGTGGCATACGTGGGATTCGATATTCCCGATGAGTTCGTCGTCGGTTACGGCCTGGATTACGCCGAAAAGTACCGCAACCTGCCCTTCGTTGGCACGCTGCAGCCGCACGTGTACAACAACTGAGAACACTGAACTGTAAGGGACGTCTGTGAACGAGAAGATTAAGAATAAGCGCCCCAGCCTGGGCTGGGTGCTGGTTCCGCTCCTCATCTTGCTGGTGGGTGGCTGGTTCCTGTGGCAGACGAACCAGCCGCGTTCGGTCTCGACCTCGGAGGGCCTGGCGCTCATCTCGGGTGACACGGTGGAGCAGGTGGTCCTCAACGAGGGCACCCAGCAGGTGAACCTGACGCTCACGGAAAACTACGTGCACCAGAGCACCGGCGATGACGACAAGACCGCGGATCTGGGTAAGCGCGTCTACTTCACGTACTCGTACGTGCAGACGAAGGACATCCTGGACACCGTGGCCGCCAAGGCCCCGGCCAAGGGCTGGAACGCGGTCCGTCCCCAGTCTGGCGCCCTCGGCGCTATCTTCCAGCTGCTGGTTCCGCTGCTGATCCTCATGGGCGCGTTCTACTTCGTCATGCGCTCCATGTCGGGTTCGCGCATGATGGGCGGCTTCACGCAGTCGCGCGCCAAGGAATTCAACCAGGAGCGCCCCGACGTCACCTTCGCGGACGTCGCCGGTGAGGACGAGGCCGTGGAGGAGCTCGAGGAAATCCGCGAGTTCCTGGCCTCCCCGGACAAGTTCCACAAGGTGGGTGCGCGCATCCCGTGCGGCGTCCTCCTCTACGGTCCTCCCGGAACGGGTAAGACCCTGCTCGCCAAGGCTGTGGCCGGCGAGGCGAACGCCCCCTTCTTCTCGATCTCCGGCTCGGAGTTCATGGAGCTCTACGTCGGCGTGGGTGCCTCCCGCGTGCGTGAGCTGTTCGAGCGCGCGAAGAAGAACGCGCCGGCCATTATCTTCGTCGACGAGATTGACGCCGTGGGTCGCCACCGTGGCAGCGGCATCGGCGGTGGCAACGACGAGCGCGAGCAGACACTGAACCAGCTCCTCGTCGAGATGGATGGCTTCGACGAGCGCGCCAACATCATCCTCATCGCTGCGACCAACCGCCCCGACATCCTCGACCCGGCCCTGCTGCGCCCGGGCCGTTTCGACCGCCAGATCGCCGTCGAGGCCCCCGACCTGAAGGGCCGCGAGGCCATCCTCAAGGTGCACGCGCAGGGCAAGCCGCTGACCGAGCAGGTCGACCTGCGTCAGATCGCCAAGCGCACCCCCGGCTTCACGGGCGCAGACCTGGCGAACGTCCTGAACGAGGCGGCGCTGCTCACCGCGCGTTCGAACATGCAGTTCATCGACGAGCGCGCGATCGACGAGGCCATCGACCGCGTGATCGCCGGCCCGCAGAAGCGCACCCGCGTCATGAACGACCACGACAAGGCCGTGACCGCCTACCACGAGGCTGGCCACGCTCTGGCCGCCGCCGCCCTGAACTACACGGATCCGGTCACGAAGGTGACGATCCTGCCGCGCGGCCGCGCCCTGGGCTACACGATGGTCATGCCCACCGAGGACCGTTTCAACAAGACGCGCAACCAGCTCCTGGACGACCTGGTTTACGGTATGGGTGGCCGCGTCGCCGAAGAGATCGTCTTCCGCGATCCGTCCACCGGCCCCGCCAACGACATTCAGCAGGCCACGAAGACGGCCCGCGCGATGGTCACCGACTACGGCATGAGCGACCGCATCGGCATGGTCAAGCTCGGCGACGCCGACACCGAGGCCTTCGGGCACGGCAGCGGCGAGGGCCCGCGCTCCTTCTCCGACGAGACGGCCGCGATCATCGACGAGGAGGTGCGTCGCCTCCTCGACAACGCGATGCGCGAGGCCTGGGAGATTCTGACGAACAACCGCGCGATCCTCGACACCCTGGCCGCGCGCCTCCTGGAGGAAGAAACCCTCGACGAGGCGCAGCTCGCGCAGATCTTCAAGGACGTCGTCAAGGCCCCCGAACGCCCCGTGTGGAACTACCAGTCCGACGCGGCCGTGCCCGGTGCCCGCCTGGGCAACCCGGTCGGCGTCAGCTCCGCCCAGGCCTCGGCCCCCGATGCCTTCCAGACGCCCTCCATCGACGTGAGCGACGTGATGGACACCACGCGTACCGAGGACGAGGAGCAATCGTGACCTACGATGCCGCAGCCGTGGAAAAGGCCTCGCGCGACCTACTCATCGCCATCGGCGAAGACCCCGAGCGTGAAGGCCTGATCGGCACGCCCGACCGCATGGCACGCGCGTGGCGCGAAATGTGCTCCGGCCTGTTCGAGGACCCCCGCGAGCACCTGCGCACGCAGTTTCACGCGGGCACCGATGAACTCGTCCTCGTGCGCGACATCACCTTCCACTCGGTGTGCGAACACCACCTCCTGCCCTTCTACGGGCGCGCGCACGTGGGTTACATCCCGCGCGGCGGCGTCGTCACAGGCTTGTCGAAGCTCGCACGCCTCGTCGAGGGCTACGCGCGGCGCCCCCAGGTCCAGGAGCGTCTGACCGCGCAGGTTGCCGACGCTATCGCCGAGGTCCTGGATCCCCAGGGCGTCATCGTCGTCATCGAAGCCGAGCACATGTGCATGTCGATGCGCGGTATCTCCAAGCCCGGCTCGTCCACCGTGACCAGCGCCCTACGCGGCATCATGAGCGACGGTGCCACGCGCGCCGAGATGATGGCCCTCGTCCTGTCGGGGAGCCGCTGACGTGTCCGCGCTTCCCCTGCCCCCAGCCCCGGCCTCGTCCCCGGTTCCCGCGCCTCCGGCGCTGCCGGGCGGCCTAGCCCTGCCGACCGGGCGCGCGGCGATCATGGGCATCCTCAACGTCACGCCCGACTCCTTTTCCGACGGGGGCCGCTACGCGGACGTAACCACGGCGCTCGCGCACGCCCGGGCGATGATAGCCGCCGGTGCCGACCTGATCGACGTGGGCGGGGAGTCCACGCGGCCTAACTCCACGCGCATCACCCCCGAGGAGGAGTGGGAACGCATCGGTGCTGTCGTCTCCGCGCTGGCAGGCGACGGCATCGTCGTGTCCGTGGATACGCTACACGCCTCAACCGCCCGCGCGGCCGCGGACGCCGGAGCGGCGATCATCAACGACGTGAGCGGTGGGCGCTGGGACCCCGACATGAACGCCGCCGTAGCAGCGTCGGGATGCGCCTACGTGGTGCAACACTATCGTGCGCTGCCGGGCATGCCGGGGGAGCATTTCGACTACGGCGAGGACATGGTGGGGACTCTTATTGAGCGTCTCAACACCCAGGTGCGCGATGCTCTTGATGCGGGTGTGACAGCTGATAAAATTGTTATCGACCCGGGCCTCGGCTTCTCACTCACGGCCGACCAGTGCTGGCAGGTTCTCGCCGAACTGCCACGCCTGACCACCTATGGGTACCCTGTACTTATCGGAGCATCGCGCAAGCGTTTCGTCAAGGCTCTTGGAGGCAACATCGACACCGACAGCGCCGCCATCGCAGCCCACGCCGTCAGAAGCGGCGCGTGGGCCGTGCGGGTCCACGACGTAGCGGCCACCGCGGCCACCATCGCCTGAAAGGAGAACGACGTTGAGCAGCAGACGCGTCATCATCGCCCTCAAAGGACTGGGGGCGCTGGCAAACCACGGCGTCTACGATTTCGAGCGCAGCCAGGAGCAGCGCTTCAGTGCCGACGTCGTCATGTGGGTCGAGACCGCGGGTGCCACCGACGATATCGCCGCCACCGTCTCCTACGCCGACATCGCCGACGAAACCATGGCGGTCCTCACCGGCAAACCCGTCGACCTCATCGAGACTCTGGCCGAAACCATCGCCTCGAACGTCATGAGCCACGAGGGCGTGGTCGGCACCGAGGTCACCGTCCACAAGCCGGACGCCCCCATCGGCCACCCCTTCACCGACGTGTCCGTCACCGTGCGCCGCGGCGAGACCGACGCCATGCCCCTCTCCCTGTCCCTCAAGGGCATCTACGAGGCCGAGGACGGCTCCGTGCTCACAGGCGAGATCGAGGCATACGGCCGCGCCCAGGCACCCAGCCCCGCGCAGCAGACGGACGTGGCCCCCACCCGCAAGCGCCGCGGCGACCACGAAGCGCCCGCGCCCCGCGCCGAGGACGCCTCGAGTCCCGCACACATGCGTGCCCGCCGCGTCGTCCTGGCCATCGGCGGCAACCTTGGCGACGTGCCCGTCACCCTCATGCACACCGTCGAGGCCCTGTCCTACATGGAAGGCTTCCAGATCGAGGACGTCTCCCCGATCATGCGCACCAAGCCGGTCCTCGCCCCCGGACAAGCACCCCAGCCCGACTACTGGAATGCCGTCGTCGTCGGCTCTGCCATCGCCACCCCCGACGAAATCCTCGCCCAGACCAGCCGCATCGAACGCGAGCTGGGCCGCGAACGCCACGAACGCTGGGGCGCACGCACCATCGACATCGACATCATCCAGGTCGAAGGCCTCGCTTCCTCCGACCCCGCCCTCACCCTGCCACACCCGCGCGCGAAGGAACGTGCCTTCGTTCTCGCTCCCTGGCTGCTGTGCGACGCCAATGCCGTCCTCGAGGGCGTCGGCCGCGTCTGCGACCTGCTCGCCGTCGCGCCCGACCGCGACGGCATCATCGACGCCGTCGACGACTGGCTCGAAGACCCCGCTGCCGTCATGTCCGACTCCGACCGGCTCATCGCCGAGCGCGTCGAACAGGCCAGCGCCGACATGCGCGAACTCCTCGAAAACCTGACCGGCGAAATCAGCCATCTCGCCGACCTTGGTGCACCCATCGGCGAACCTCCGATGGCTCCCAAAACAGCCGTCGAGGCCACTGTCATCCCCGCGCTCCCCGCACCTAGGGCCGAGCAGACCCCGGAGCCTGCCAGCTCCAACTCTGGCTCAGGCTCCGTCGCGGGCGAGTTCGCACTCGCCGACGACGCTGTGGCAGACAGCTTTGTGGCTGGCGGGCCTGTGGCTGGCGGGCCTGTGGCCGAGGAGGTACCGCCCCTCGCCCCAGAAATCCCCACACACGAAGCTCCCGCACCCGTTGAAGCGGTGACCGAAGACGCAGTGGGCGACGTCACCATCCCAACGCCCGTCGCCGGCACCAACATACTCACGGACAGCGGCGCCGCGCAGCGCGCCAGCCTGTGGCATCGCCGGGACTCCTCAGATTCCGCTTCCGCGGGCTCCGCGAACAGCGATCAGTCCCGTGCCTTCGACAACACCGACGACCGCGCCAGACTGGCAGTCGCTTACGCCGAATACGGCTTCGACACTGACTTCGTCACTGACTTTGACCAGGCCGTGCCCGAGGAGCCCGCGCCCCAGGTTTCCCAGTCGGTAGCCCGCACGCAATCGGCAGCCCGCGCCGACCAGAATTTCGACATAGATGACGGCGACGGCCTCGAGCCAGATGTCGATGCCTCGGACTACGCAGCCGATGCACCCGTCAACGCGCCCACTCGGCCCAGCGCACCCCGGCCGACCACCCGGGGCGGAAGAGGAGCGCGCGATGCCAAGGCCTCGCCCAAGCCCGCGTGGCACCCCGTCTCCTCCGTGCCCGCGGATTCGCCCGCTGGGCGCGTGACCCGAAGGATCGGTTCGGGCAACTACTCGCCGACCAGCGACGAAAAGCCGCGGTGGGCACCCGTATTCCAAGACAAGCATCAAGAGTCGCGCACCGAGATCAAGCTGCCCGACTGGAACTTCAACGTCGGCACCACCCACGACGTGCGCGTCGTTGACGACCGCTCGGGCCTCGGTCGCGAGGACGACGCTCCCAAGGCCACCGTTCACGCCGACGGTCGCTCCACGATCCTGGCACCCGGACTGCCCGACAACACGCTCGTCGGCCCCATCCCCGACGACGAAGCCACCCACACCGGCATTCTGCGCCGCGTCGTTGTGCGCCCCACGATGACCGGGGCAATTCCCATCGTCAAGAGGCGCTAAATGAAACCGCTGGCGATCATCTGGGTGCTGCTGGTCGGCGTCGTGAGCGCTGCCCTGAGCTTCGTCGGGTTCTTCGCGCACATGCGCACCGGTGGAACCCCCATGATCGTCACGCCCGGTCCCGCCGTCGTGTTCGCCTTGGCCACGGCCATCCTCATCTGGTCCGGCATGGCTGTGCGGCGGCTGCGCGCCGGCAAAGATACGTGGATCGACGCCATCGGTGCCATGCGGGTTGCCGTCTTCGCACGCACCTCCGCGCTGGTCGGATCCAGCCTGTCGGGTATCCTCGTTGGCGTCATGGGCGTCTCCCTCACACAGCTCGAAGCCACCGCCATGGTGTCCAACGCAATTGGCTCCGGGGTCAGCGCCCTCGTCGGCGTCGTGTGGGTAGTCATCGCCGTAGTCATCGAACGCTGGTGCGTCATCACCCCCGACGACGACGCAGCCACCTCCAACAAACGAAACGCTGCGGCTTAAACGGCTGCGGTGCCCGGCTGATCGCTGCTGCTGGCCTGGTGGGGCTAGGGGATGGTTTCGTGGATAGGTTGTGGGTGTGCGGATAGGTTATTTTCCTATCCGTGAAGGCGTTAACCGGCTCTTCGCATTTTGGGGTGTGGGGGGTGGTGTTGGCATGGGGTCGGGGCCTGCCCGATGATTGAGGTTGCGACACTTCAAACGCTGGGAGGCCCCGACATGGGTAATGGTACCTTTTCTGCTCTG
>ERZ1699254.512-NODE-512-length-14470-cov-4.540333_pt1 | contig 14470 bp, 10 predicted proteins | sample MGYA00581522_ERZ1699254 | MGnify/ENA primary metagenome ERZ1699254 (study PRJEB42319, sample SAMD00040329) | human oral metagenome | material: saliva | host: Homo sapiens | study: EMG produced TPA metagenomics assembly of PRJDB4115 data set (Metgenomic analysis of... | reverse complement strand
ACCAGTGACCTCTTCCGTGTCAGGGAAGCGCGCTCCCGCTGCGCCAATCGCCCGAGCGGATGACGGGACTCGAACCCGCGACCCTCACCTTGGCAAGGTGATGCTCTACCAACTGAGCCACATCCGCAGTAACTCCCCTTTCGGGGTGCAGGTAGAAACTTACCCGCCCTACGCGCGCTGACGCAAATCGAAACATAGTTACATGCATCACACCAAGGTTTGTAACATTACCAATAGAATTGGTTCATGCTTAATGCCCCCACACAAATTTGGCCTGGAAGCCGTGCCCCATTAGGTGCAACCTTTGATGGTTCAGGCACGAATTTTGCCCTCTATTCTGCCGTTGCCACCAAGGTTGAGCTGTGCCTATTTGACCGCGAAGGCAATGAGAACCGTATTGAATTAACCGAGGTAGATAACGACGTCTGGCACTGTTACCTGCCGGGTATCGCCCCTGGTCATCAGTATGGTTACCGCGTCTACGGCCCCTACGATCCTGCCAATGGGCACCGCTGCGATCCCAGCAAGCTACTGCTGGACCCTTATGCCAAAGCCATTAGTGGCACGGTGAAAAATGACCCCAGCTTGTTTTCCTACGACTTTGCTGACCCCACCCAGCGCAACGAGGAAGACTCAGCCGATTCCACTATGCGCTCAGTGGTAGTTAGCCCCTTCTTTGACTGGGGCCGCGATCGCCCGCCGGCTCACCCCTACAACGAAACCATCATTTATGAAGCTCACGTAAAAGGCTTCACCAAGCTGCACCCGGATATTCCTAAGGAATTACAGGGTACCTACCTGGGTCTGGCTCACCCGGCAGCCATTAAGCACCTGACCGATCTGGGCGTAACCGCAATTGAGCTAATGCCGGTGCACCAGTTCGTCAATGACACCAGTTTGCAGGACAAGGGCCTGAGTAACTACTGGGGTTACAACACCATTGGTTTCTTTGCCCCTCACAATGGTTACGCCACCTATGGGCAAAACGGCCATCAGGTCAACGAGTTCAAGACTATGGTTAAAAACCTGCATGAGGCTGGCATTGAAGTAATTTTGGATGTGGTTTACAACCACACCGCTGAAGGTAACCACATGGGTCCTACCCTTTCCTTCAGGGGTATCGATAACGCCTCCTACTACCGTCTTGTCGACGGCGATCAGGCCCACTACTTTGACACCACCGGTACAGGTAACTCCCTACTGATGCGTTCACACGCAGTTTTGCAGCTGATTATGGACTCGCTGCGCTACTGGGTTACCGAAATGCATGTGGATGGTTTCCGCTTTGACCTCATGGGCTTACATGATGTCGAAACGATGAAAGCCGTTCGTTCGGCTATGGATGATATTGATCCTAGGATTCTTCTTTATGGTGAAGGATGGGATATGGGAATTGGACTTCCTGTAGACCAAAAGGCCAAGAAGGATAATGCAGCCTTGATGCCTAGAATCGGATTTTTCAATGACAATGCGCGTGATGCGGTCAAGGGAGCAGAGGTCTATGGGCACATCAGTAATGGCTATGTGTCTGGAGCTCCATTGGAAGATCAGATTGCCAAGAGTCTGCTTGGTAGCCGTGGTTTTGTAAACTACCTCATGCCTGGTCAGGTCCTCAACTATATCGAAGCGCATGACAACTACAATTTGAATGATTTGATGCACCATTTGCATCCACATGATTCGCCAGAGGATATTGAAAAACGTATCTACTTGGCTAATGCCCTCAATCTGACTATGCAGGGGATGTGTTTCATGCAATTGGGACAAGAATTCCAGCGTAGTAAGATGGTTGCAACAGGTGAAGATGGAAATTACACGGAAGCGGATGTTAAGCGTGCCATGAATAGCTACAATGCCCCTGATGCTGTTAATCAGGTGGATTGGAATCAAGTGACTCTTAAGAAAGACTTGGTTGCTAAAGTTGCCAAATTAATTGAGCGTAAGCAAACCGTACAAGAATTTTCATATCGTTCATATGCAGATATTTACGATAATCTCTATGTCGCAAAAGCTGAGTATGATTCAGGTATTGTTGAATTACATATTTCTGGAAAATTACGTAAGACTTTTGTGTTCGATAATATGAAAAAAGATTTGGAGATTTACTGACAAGAATGTCAAAAAATGTTATAATACAGTAAACGCTTACATAAGTGGTTTTGTTTACTTGTAAGCCCTATCGGTCTGAAGGGTTTTCTAGTGTATTTACATATATTTCAATGTTTTAATTTCTTGATAGTTAGAACTATCAAGGCTAGTTTAAGAAAGGAGTGATGGTATGAATCTCGATGAAGCCATGTACACATTTGGAACAGGTGAGAACTTCCACCTTCAGAATTATTTGGGTGTGCATGAATTAGAGGGAGAAGAAGGTTTTATCTTCCGTGTGTGGGCCCCTCATGCTGAGCAGATTCAGGTAATTGGAGATTTCACAGGTTGGTTTGATGAACCTCTGGATATGACCAAAAACCATATCGGTGTTTGGGAGGCAACTTCAGCTCTCCCAGAGGAAGGACAACTCTATAAGTTCTTGGTGAAACGTAAGGGAGGTCAAGTCGTCGAAAAGATGGATCCTTTTGCGACTTACTTAGAGCCTCGTCCTGGAACAGGAGCTGTGATTCGTAAGAAGAAAACTAAGAAGTGGAAGGATGGCCTTTGGATGGGTCGTCGTAAACGCTTTGGTTTCCAAAAACGTCCGGTTAATATCTATGAAGCTCATGCATCATCTTGGAAACTAAAAGAGGATGGTCAACCTTATACTTTCAAAGAATTGAAAGAAGAGTTGATTCCATATTTGGTTGAGATGAACTATACCCACGTGGAATTCATGCCACTCATGGCTCATCCTCTTGGGATGAGTTGGGGTTACCAGCTTATGGGTTACTTTGCTTTTGAGCATACCTATGGCACACCAGAAGAATTTCAAGATTTCGTAGAAGCATGTCACCAGAATAATATCGGTGTCTTGGTAGACTGGGTCCCAGGTCACTATACACAGAATGACGATGCTTTGGCCTACTTCGATGGTACACCAACTTTCGAATATCAGGATCATGATCGAGCTCATAACTATCGTTGGGGCGCACTTAACTTTGACTTAGGAAAAAATCAAGTTCAGTCTTTCCTTATTTCAAGTGCTCTTTACTGGATTGAAAATTATCATATCGATGGTATCCGAGTGGATGCAGTATCTAACATGCTCTATTTGGACTATGATGAAGGTCCATGGATGCCTAACAAGGACGGTGGAAATCGTAACTTGGAAGGCTACGGCTTCCTTCAAAAACTCAATCGTGAAATTAAAAAACGCTATCCAGATGTTATGATGGTTGCGGAAGAATCAACTGCAGCAACGCCAATCACCCAACCGATTGAAGAAGGTGGTCTAGGTTTCGACTTCAAATGGAATATGGGTTGGATGAACGATATCCTCAAATTCTACGCAGAAGATCCAGTTTACCGTCAGTATGACTTCAATCTGATGACCTTCAGTTTCATGTATTGCTTCAATGAAAACTATGTTCTACCTTTCTCACATGATGAAGTGGTTCATGGTAAGAAGAGCATGATGCATAAGATGTGGGGTGACCGCTATAATCAATTTGCTGGTCTTCGTAACCTCTATGCTTACCAACTCTGTCACCCAGGTAAGAAATTGCTCTTTATGGGTTCTGAGTTTGGTCAATTCTTGGAGTGGAAGTTTGATTATCAACTCGAATGGGGTAATCTTGAAGATGAGATGAACCAGAAGATGCAGGCCTTTACTAGCCATATGAATGCTTTCTACAAGGACCATAAATCTCTCTGGCAGATTGATGATTCTTACGATGGTATTGAGATTATCGATGCGGATAACCGTGCTGAAAGTGTTCTTTCCTTCATTCGTAAAGATGATAAAGGCGATAAGGGTGACTTCCTCGTCTGTGTCTTCAACCTAGCTCCAGTGGAACGTCAAAACTTCACTATTGGATTGCCAGTAGCTGGTATCTACCAAGAAGTGCTTAACACTGAGATGGAAGAATTCGGTGGCGTTTGGAAAGAAGGAAATCCTGAAACCCGTACCCAAAAAGCGAAGTGGAAGGACTATGAAAATACCCTTAGCTTCACCCTACCTGCTCTAGGAGCAAGTATCTGGCGTGTAAAACGTCGTTTGAAATAAAGGGTAGACTTAAACGTGTACACGATTTGTTTTTCGGGGTGATAGATAGAAAATCACAATTCTAAGATGCTTTTGATTTTCGAACTGTTACTATTAGTGAAAAACTTACTTTAATTGTCATAATCAGTTTCGACTGATTATCTCGTCATCCTTTTTGGGATGAAACTAAAAATCATGAGGGGGACTATTCATGAAAAATGAAATGTTGGCTTTGATCCTTGCTGGTGGGCAAGGAACTCGTCTTGGAAAATTGACCCAAAGTATTGCCAAACCAGCTGTTCAGTTTGGTGGACGCTACCGTATCATTGACTTTGGTTTGTCAAACTGTGCCAATTCAGGGATTAACAATGTTGGTGTCATTACACAGTATCAACCACTTGCTTTGAACAACCATATCGGAAATGGTTCAAGTTGGGGCTTGGATGGTGTTAACTCTGGTGTATCAATTCTTCAACCTTACTCAGCTAGTGAAGGTAATCGTTGGTTTGAAGGTACCAGCCACGCTATTTACCAAAACATTGACTATATCGACAGCATCAATCCTGAATACGTTTTAATCTTGTCTGGTGACCATATTTACAAGATGGACTATGATGATATGCTCCAAGCACACAAAGACAACAACGCGAGTCTTACTGTAGCAGTTCTTGATGTACCACTTAAGGAAGCTAGCCGTTTCGGTATCATGAACACTGACGCTAATAACCGTATCGTCGAATTTGAAGAAAAACCTGAAAATCCTAAATCAACTAAGGCATCAATGGGTATTTACATCTTTGACTGGAAACGTCTTCGCAACATGTTGGTTTCAGCTGAAAAGAGTGCCGTTGATATGTCAGACTTTGGTAAGAACGTTATCCCAGCTTATCTTGAAACAGGTGAAAGCGTCTTTGCTTATGAATTTGAAGGCTATTGGAAAGACGTAGGTACCATCGAATCCCTTTGGGAAGCAAACATGGAGTACATTTCTCCTGAAAATGCCTTGGATAGTCGTAACCGTCAATGGAAAATTTACTCACGTAACGTGATTGCTCCACCAAACTTCTTTGGTGAACATGCCCATGTTGAGGATTCCCTTGTAGTCGACGGTTCAATAGTTGATGGAACTGTTAAACATTCTGTGCTTTCAACAAGTGCGCAAATCCGTGAAGGAGCAGTTGTTGAGGATTCAGTAATCATGAGTGGTGCAGTCATTGGTAAAGGTGCAAAAATTAAACGTGCTATTATCGGTGAAGGTGCACACATTTCTGAGGGTGTGGAAATTGACGGTACAGAAGAAGTGCAAGTCGTAGGATACAATGAAGTAGTGGGGGTACCAAAAGATGAAGATTGATAAATATTCTGCAATTCTAGGAAATACCGTAGGATTCCATGACATGGATGGTTTGACTGAGCACCGTCCTATTGCCACCCTACCATTTGGTGGAAAATATCGCCTCATCGACTTCCCATTGTCTAACTTGGCTAACGCTGGTATCCGTAGCGTCTTTGGTATCTTCCAAAACGAAAACATCAGTTCTGTTTTCGACCACATTCGTTCAGGTCGTGAGTGGGGCTTGTCAACACTCCTCAGCCACTACTACCTTGGTATTTATAACACTCCAGTTGAAAGTTCAACTGTTGATGAAGAATACTATCGTCAAATTTTGACTTACCTTAAACGTTCAGGTTCAGACCAAACGGTAGCGCTTAACAGTGATGTTTTGGTCAACATTGATCTTAACCAAGTTTTCCACCTCCACAATACAACAGAACAAAAAGTTACTGTGGTCTACAAAAAACTTCCTAAAGAACTCATTTCAGATGTAAACAGCATTTTGGAAATTGATGAATCTGACAAAGTGCTTAGCCATGAGCTCTTCCAGGGTGGAGATAAAGAAGCTTACAATATGTCTACAGACATCTTTGTTGTGGATACACCATTCTTGATTGCAAAATTGGAAGAAGAAGCAGCTAAAGAAGAACCACGTAAGCTTCGTTATGTACTTCGTGATTTGGCAGTTGCTGAAAATGCTTTTGCTTACGAGTACACTGGTTACCTTTCAAATATCCACTCAGTGAAAGCATACTTTGATGCTAACTTGGATATGTTGGAATCACACAAATTCTATAAACTTTTTGCACCAAACCAAAAAGTTTATACAAAAGTTAAAAATGAAGAGCCAACATACTATTCAGACTCTTCAGAAGTTAAGCTTTCACAATTTGCATCTGGTTCGATTGTACGAGGAAAAGTTGAGAACTCAGTGATTTCACGTAATGTTGATTTGTCTGAAGGTTCTAGTGTGAGCCATTCAATTCTCTTCCCACGTGTTAAAGTTGCCAAGGGCGCGACAGTTGAATACGCTATTGTGGATAAAGGTGTTGAAATTGCTGAAGGTGTTACGATTCGAGGTACAGAAAACAACCCAGTTGTCATCAAAAAAGGTAGCGTTGTAACAGAGGATATTGTACGATGAAAATTTTATTTGTAGCAGCAGAGGGTGCTCCTTTCGCTAAAACTGGCGGTTTGGGTGACGTTATCGGTGCTCTTCCTAAATCTCTAGTCAAAAATGGTCACGAAGTTGCCGTAATTCTCCCATATTATGATGTGGTTTCGGCTAAATTTGGCGATCAGGTTGAAGACCTTGGCTTCTTCTATACAAATGTTGGTTGGCGTCGTCAATATGTCGGCATCAAGAAAATCGTTCGCGATGGTGTGACTTTCTACTTCATTGATAATGAGCAGTATTTCAACCGTGGTACGGTATACGGTGAGTGGGACGATGGTGAGCGTTTCGGCTTCTTCCAAATGGCTGCCCTTGAGTTGATGGAAAAAGTGGACTTTATTCCAGATATTCTCCATGCTCATGACTACCACACAGGCATGATTCCATTCCTTCTTAAGGAAAAATACCATTGGATTCAAGCTTACCAAGGTATTAAGACAGTCTTCACTATCCACAATATTGAGTTCCAAGGTCAATTTGACAGTGGTATGCTTTGGGAAATCTTTGGTGTTGGTTACGAGCGTTATGCTGATGGTACCCTCCGTTGGAATGATTGCCTCAACTGGATGAAAGCAGCTGTTCTTTACGCAGACCGTGTCACAACAGTTTCACCATCATATGCTGGTGAAATCCAAACACCTGAATTTGGTAAAGGCCTTGATCAAATCATGCGCATGGAATCTGGTAAGTTATCTGGTATTGTTAATGGTATCGATACGGACCTCCTTGATCCAGAAACAGATACTCACATTCCTTATCATTTCTCAGTGGATGATTTGTCAGGTAAAGCCAAAGACAAGGCAGCTCTTCAAGATCGTGTTGGACTTCCAGTTCGTGAAGACGTTCCATTGATTGGTATTGTCTCTCGTTTGACTGACCAAAAAGGTTTCGATTTGGTGGTAAATGAACTTCACAACATCTTGCAACATGATGTTCAGATTGTTCTTTTGGGTACTGGTTATAGCGACTATGAGAATTCTTTCTCTTGGTTCGCTCATGCTTACCCAGAAAAAATGTCTGCCAACATTACTTTCAACTTAGAGTTGGCTCAACAAATTTATGCTGGTTGTGACATTTTCCTTATGCCTTCAGCCTTTGAACCATGTGGCCTCTCTCAAATGATGTCTATGCGCTATGGTACCTTGCCAGTGGTTAGTGAGGTTGGTGGTCTTCGTGACACCGTTGAACCTTACAACCCTGTGACAGGCTCAGGTACAGGCTTCTCATTTGGTAACTTCTCAGGTTACTGGATGGTTCAAACCCTTGAAAAAGCTCTCGATGTTTACGAAAACAACGCTGATGCTTGGAAACAACTCCAGCACAATGCGATGGCACGTGACTTCTCATGGGATACAGCAAGTTTGGCATATGTTGATTTGTACAAACAATTAGTATAATTCCAAAGATAACTTTTCTCGCAAGGGAAAAGTTATCTTCGTGTAAAGCGTTTGAAAACGCTTCTAAAATTATTTAGCCCCTAAGTTTTGCTTGGCAGAGATTATAGAGAAAGCGTCTAAAAGTCTGAATAGAAGAATAACTCTAATCGTGTTATAATATAATTGACTGTTTTGACAGTTTTGTAAATAAAGATTTTGAAATGTCTGTTTCGAATCTTGTCTGGCAAGGTTTGGAAGTTTGAGTAAAATTTCCAATTCCCTCTTATCTGAATAGATACCTGTAAGAAGTGTATTGAAGATAAGGAAGTAGTAAGAAAGGATTTCTATGCAACTCGAAAATTTAACAAAAGAACAATTCATCCGTGACTTTAAGGATACTCTCCATCAAGAGCAGTTGATTAAAGTTGCTAAGGCCACACCAACGGAGATTTTTACTGCCTTGGCTGGTTTGATCCGTAAATATTACACAAATACATGGATTGAACGTAACCATGCACTTTCAGACAATCAAGAAAAAATTGCTTACTACTTCTCGATTGAATTTCTTCCAGGTCGTATGTTGGAAACTAACCTTCTCAACCTTGGTATTCTTGACCTTGTTAAAGAGGGATTCGCAGAACTTGATATTGACTTCCGTGAAGTTGTAGAAGCTGAGCATGACATGGCACTTGGTAATGGTGGTCTTGGTCGTTTGGCTGCTGCCTTCATGGATTCACTTGCGACTACTGGTTATCCTGGTTTTGGTAACGGTCTTCGTTACCGCTATGGACTATTTAAACAACGTATTGTTGATGGTTACCAGGTGGAATTACCAGATGGTTGGTTTGGTTCTACAGGTAATGTTTGGGAAACACGTAAAGACCACGATATTGTCTATGTGAAACTCTTTGGTGATGTGGTTCTTGAAAGCAATGAAGATGGTCGCTTTGTCCCAACTTATAAGAATGCTCAAGTCCTTCGTGCCGTACCTTATGATGTGCCGCAAATTGGTTATAAAAATGGTGTGATTAACAATCTTCGCCTTTGGGATGTTGAAATTCCTGAAGAATATGAGTTGGATTACCCAACATTGGAAGCACGCCGTCGTGTGAAAGATATTACTGCCATTCTTTATCCAGATGATTCAACAATTGAAGGTAAAAAATTGCGTTTGGTTCAAGAGTACTTCATGACAAGTGCCGGTCTCCAAACAATCATCAAATCTTACCTCAAGATGGGCTTGCCATTGAAAGATATCCACGAAAAAGTATCTGTTCACATCAATGATACCCACCCTGCGGTTGCACCAGCTGAATTTATGCGTCTTCTCCTTGATGAATATGGTCTTTCATGGGAAGATGCTTGGAATGCGACTGTTAAGACTATGAGCTACACTAACCACACTATTCTTCAAGAAGCCCTTGAAAAATGGGATCAACAGCTCTTCAAACGTGTCCTTCCACGTGTTTACCAAATCATCTTGGAAATCGACAACCGTTACATCGCTGAAATGGCTGGACGTGGTATTGCTGCGGATGTTATCGAACGTACTCGTATCGTTAAGGATGGTCAAGTTCATATGGCTAACTTGGCTATCATCGGTGGTCACTCAGTTAACGGGGTTGCCAAACTTCATACCGAACTTCTTAAAGAAGATACACTTCACGATTTCTATACTATTTATCCTGAAAAATTCAATAACAAGACAAATGGTATCGTTCAACGTCGTTGGACACAAATTGCAGCTCCTGAACTTTCAGCAGCCATTGATGACGTGATTGGTGATGGTTGGCGTAACGACATCCATGAGCTTGAAAATCTTACAACTTACTTGGATGACAAGGAAGTCTTGAACCAGTTCTATCAAGTTAAGAAGACTGCTAAACAACGTTTGGCAGACTACATCAAAGAAACAACAGGCGTAGAAGTGTCAACAGATGCTATCTTTGATGTTCAAGTGAAACGTCTTCACGCTTACAAACGTCAATTGCTTAACCTTCTTCACATCATCAAACTTTATTGGGATCTGAAAGATAATCCAGATAAAGACATGGTACCTCGTGTATTCATCTTTGGTGCCAAAGCTGCCCCTGGTTATCACTTCGCTAAATCTGTTATCAAACTTATCAACGAAGTTGCCAATCTTGTTAACAATGATGAAAGCCTCCAAGGAAAACTTAAAGTGGTCTTCCTTGAAAACTACCGTGTCAGCCTTGCGGAACTTATCATTCCAGCAGCAGATGTCTCTGAACAAATCTCATTGGCTTCTAAAGAAGCATCTGGTACCTCAAACATGAAATTCATGATGACTGGTGCTATTACCTTGGCAACACTTGACGGTGCCAACATTGAAATCAAGGACGAAGTAGGCGATGAGAATGTTGTTATCTTCGGTATGGACAAGGACGAAGTTTATGAACACTATGCACGTCACGATTACTACTCTCGTGCAGTTTATGAAAATAACACAGTCATTCGTCGTGTCGTCGATACTTTTGTTAACGGTACGATTCCAAATGCTCAAGCTGAAGGTACTGAAATTTACGAAGCCCTCATCACCCACAACGATGAGTACTTCCTCTTGGAAGACTTCGCTGCTTATGTAGAAGCTCAAGAGAAAATCGATGCGCTTTATCGTGATCATGACAAGTGGGCACGTATGAGCTTGGCTAATATTGCTAAATCTCATAAATTCACTTCAGATGATACGATTACAGAGTATGCTAAAGAAATTTGGGAATTGAAAAAATAGGCGATAGCTTATGAATCACAAAAAAGATAACGACTAGAAATGGTCGTTGTCTTTTATTTTTTAGAAGAGAGGTGACGGAGACAGCCAAGTAGCATTTATACATGGCAGTAGGAGTTTACCCGCAGATCTATCTTAGCCCTTGAAACTTGCACTTGCTTATCAAGATGTTATAATGACCTATAGGTATAAGCATCAAAAGGGGGGGAATTTATGGCTTTACGCAGCCAATTAATTACCAAAGAGTTTCCAGAATTAGATAGGGTAGAGCGCTTAAATAACGAGGCCTTTCCAGAAGAAGAACGTATTCCATTAAGTGAGTTTTTACAATTGGATGGTCATGATGATTATCATTTCTTTGCCTTTTATGACGAGGATGATTTTGTTGGATTTGCCTCAGTTCTCTACAATGCCAAAGTTTTTTATGTGAGCTTCTTCGCCATCGTACCTCAAATGCGGAGTCATGGCTACGGAAGTGAGATTATTGATAAACTGGTGGACTTTTATGGACCATCTCGTTCTATGGTCTTGGAAGTAGAGCGCTTGGATGAACCCAATGACAATCCTGAGCAACGTGTGGCGCGTTGGGATTTCTACAAGCGTAATGGTTTTAAGACTTCTAATGCCTTCTTGGAATACGAAGGTTTGAGCTTTGAGATTCTCTATCGTGGCGATCACTTTGACGAAAAAGCCTACAGAGACATATTCCACAAACTTCAGGAAAATGCTTATTTTGATTTTAGTATCAAACATCGTCGCTTGAGCGATTTATAAACAATTCATTCAAACAGGTCTTAGTCGGCCTGTTTTTTTCATTTGTTTTCAACGTTTGCCAATCCTTTTCAGAATATTTTGTCCTCCTATGCTATAATGGAAGTACTATGAAGAAAGTAATTTTACAGTATCTGGCAAGTGCCCTGGCTGTAATCCTCATACTTGGTCTTGTGGTTTTCAATCGACAGCGAAATGACTCTTTGGTAAAGAAGGTCAAAGACCCTGAGATTTCCTATATCTATCAGGATTCTTTGGAAAATATAGATAGACTGGCACTTAGTCAGGCTGGGGTTATCCAATCTTATCAACTCGATGCTTTGTCTGTTAGGAAGGAAGATGGGAAGATTCACCTCGTTCTCCATATCAATCATTCCTATGATATGCAGGTAAATCTTGTCCTAAAGGCAGATATCTACGGTGATTTATCTGTGGTTCAAGCGACGCCATCAAAGGCTTTAAAGCTGGCCTTGGAGGACGCGTCTTATCAGAAACGGTTGACCTTGATTTCACAAAAGGCAGAGGCTATTATGGCTCGTGACCACTGGGATCAGGCCATTAAGCCAGCCTATGTGGCTCAGGTGAGAAGTAAGATGAAAAAGACTTCCTTGACCCAGTTAGATAAGGTTTTACAGGACATTGACCAAGAAAGCAAGGAAGTGGGCTCAGATACCTATACGGCCTTTTTCCAAGCTTCTCAACTTCCTAATCATGACAAGCTCAATTTGGTTATGGAGCACATGCAGGTTTATGTGGACAAGTACCAGTTCCTCCAGTTAGGGAAGTCAGGTTATAAATTTTCCAAGAAGCTAGAGCCAACCAGTCCTTTTTATAGTTACTTCCGTGAGGCTATTATGGAGACCTATCAGACGGATCTAGGCCTAGGTGTGGATGACTTAGGTATCAAGCTCCACCTTTTTAGGTCTTGGATTGATAAGCAGTCCATGGACTATATTAGGACCAACTACAAGGGCAAGACGGATTTAGATAAGCTTCTGGCCTACAGCAAGGACAAGAAGATTCATCTGGATTACACAACAGGTGCTTCCTACCATAATCGAAGCTTGGGAGACTTTACCTATCCGCAGAACATGAAAATTCAGCTACCTCAGACCAGTGTCATTGGCCCTTATGGAGTTAGCAATTCCCGTTTTATTGAGTTTATTGTCAATATGGATACGGGGAGATTTGTTTCTGAGTGGAATGTCTACAAGAAAAGGAAAGACGGTAGCATCGACTCTAATCCTAAGCATTATAAGATTGAAGCTGGCGCTGACATTGCCGATACGGATTCTGCTAACTATGGGCTGTCTAAGGGCTTGAATGCTGACCTACCAGCCTATCTCAATAATAGCCATACCTATCTCGACGTTCGTCATCCTGCTGACAATGCGATTAGACGCAAGATGGTTAGGAAGTGGAAAAATCCCAAGAATGTCTTAAACGGTGGGCGCTATGCTGATATTGTTAAAAAAGGAGGCTTGAAAGACCTTGAAACATGGAGACAAGTTAAAGCTGAAGACCGGCTCCAGGTCTACAATGCTTACCTTGATTATATTCGCTCTCATCTTGTGCTTAATGGGTTTGACAGCTTTTACCAAGAAACCTACAAGCCCCAAGGTGGAGACAAAAAAGACTGAAACCCTTGATAGTGTTCTTGTCGCTAAAAATTTCTATCGTGTAAGGGATGCCTATGCCATCAAGCTCTACGGGCAGGATGAGGGGATGTCCTTTGATGTGTCTGGCCAAAGACTTTTTGGATCAAACATTGCTATTAAGGATGGCCTATTATTTGGCTCAAGTCTTGGAGATTTGACCATTGAGGCTTATTTTCAAGGAGAGGTGTCCTACCTTTTAGAGGCGACCCAGAAGCTCCCAGTGGACAAAAATCGCATCAAGGCTAATCACTATAGTCAGGACATTGTTCTGAATAAGGTTTGGACTAGTCTGGAAGGCCAAGAAACCTCCAACAGTATCATCACTCAGTTTCAGGATAAGACCCTACTCAAGCTACGGATCAGCTACAACAAAGAGTTTCTTCCCACAAAGATTCAAGGTTTCTACAATAGCCAAACCTTGAATGGCTGGCGGGACCTCTTTTACATAGATTATCCTTACAGTAATCAGGAAGCCTTCAATCAGGCTCAAGATGCCTATATACAACACATCCAGTACATGGAAACTCATCCTGAGGAAGAAGCAGGAGAGTTTGGTTAATAAAGCAAAATCACCTTTATCTCGAGATAAAGGTGATTTGTTTGCGCCTAAGATTTAAGTTTTAGTTTTGATTTGTGGCAACTTCTGGAAAAAGCTTGTCTAAGATTTTTGAAGTGATAGCCTGTCCAGGTCCTTCAGCACAGTAGGTGTGCATATACATAGAAGGGTTAAAGTTGAGCTCGATGCAGGTGCAATGAGGGTTTTCTTTGCTAGCAGGTTGGGTTTCATCTGGAATAATGAGGTCAACCCCACAAGCCCAAGCGCCCATACTAGTTGCCATAGCTGCAGCTAGTTCTTGGTAAGAGGAATCCATGGTCTCAGTGACATCAATAGAGTCACCACCTGTAGAGATGTTAGAGTTACGGCGTAGATTGACCTTTTTCCCTTCAGGGAGAATATCATCAGGGGTATAACCCTGTTGCGTTAACATCAGTTGTTCGATGTCTCCTAGCGCAATGATTTCAAGTGGTGAGCGGTGATCACGTCCTCGCAATGGATTGGCATTTTTCTGAGCGACTAATTCACGAATGGTGTGTTTGCCATCACCGACAACATTGGCAGCGACACGAAGGATTACAGCCTCACAACGTCCATCCAAGATAAAGAAACGGTATTCGGTTCCTGGGATAAATTCTTCAAAAAGAAAAGCTGTATCTTCTGCCAAGGCAATCTCACCGGCTTTCTTCTAATTATCAAGTCTTTCCGGCTC
>ERZ1699254.503-NODE-503-length-14562-cov-9.968756_pt1 | contig 14562 bp, 8 predicted proteins | sample MGYA00581522_ERZ1699254 | MGnify/ENA primary metagenome ERZ1699254 (study PRJEB42319, sample SAMD00040329) | human oral metagenome | material: saliva | host: Homo sapiens | study: EMG produced TPA metagenomics assembly of PRJDB4115 data set (Metgenomic analysis of... | reverse complement strand
TCTAACTACGAGTTCAGCCGTACAACTGACAAGAAGGGTCAGCCTGCATCAAGCATCTCTGGCGGTCGTATCAGTGTAACTATCGAGTCTACTGATGACACTTCTACCATCGAGGCTATGCTTAACAGCCAGTTCAAGCCTGTTGAGGGTAAGATCGTTTACAAGAAGAGCGAAGAGGATGCTAAGATGAAGGAGATTTCTTTCAAGAATGCTTACATCGTTCATTACAAGGAGACACTCGACGTTAACAACGAGGCTCCTATGACCATCGCTATGACTTTCTCTGCTGAGAATATCACCGTGGGTAATGCAGAGCTCGACAACCGTTGGCCTCGCACATAAGTCTGAGAAACATCAGGACTATGCTGAGCTTTCGTACTCGGCATAGTCCTTTTCGCTTTCAACACTCAAAGGGGACTTAAATCAGTTTTATATTGCAATTATCGTCTGTCTCTTAAGACTGGGAATATAATACCCCGACACGCCTATTAGCTTTAATTTATCTCAAAACAAACAACCAATGTCAATTCCTTTCAACCCCATTACTATCAGCATAGGAAAGAAAACTCTTTCTTCTTTTATTTCTCTACAAATCGAACAAAACATAGGTAAACACCACCGATTCCAAATGGCTGTTGAATTGGAAACGGGTAGCAATAGATATGTACATAATATCAATAGCAGCAAGAAATGGCTCGGAGAAAGCATTGTCGTTAAGGCTGCAAACACTCCTATCTTTGTTGGTGTGGTGACAAATGTACAGCTACACCGAGAAGGAAGTGACTTCGGATGTATTATCGTTTCTGGCTACTCTGCTACTTACAGAATGGAAACGGCACATAGCTGCTTCTCATGGAATGATAGAACCATTGGGGATGTAGTGAAAAAGCTGTGCGAACAAGCTAAGGTGCAATTAGAGTTGAATCCTGCATTCAAGGAAACCAAAGACTTTATCTGCCAGTATGAAGAGTCTGACTTCGACTTTATCCGTCGTCTTGCTCATCAGTATCAAGAGTGGATGTATTTCGATGGAACTAAACTCATCTTTGGTAAACCAAGGAAATTGGCTGACCCTATAAGATTAGAATATGGAACAACACTGTCTTCACTTGACATTGGGTTACAGACCCTCGCGCGCTCTGAGCAGGTGTTCTCTTATCACTCTGGTGCTGACCGTGAGATGCAACGTATGACGCCAAACTTGGCATATGGTCATGACAAACTTGCAGGTGAGGCTTTCCGTGCATCATTAGGTATGTTCTCAAAACCTGCAAGACAGCATGCGCTGCCACGTATCAGCAATGAGACAGAGCTCGTTAACTACATGGGGCGTAAGCAGGCGGCTGAGACGGCTGAGACACATTATATCACAGCTGAGAGTCAGGTGCCAACCCTGCGTGTAGGTTCCGTTATAAGTCTCTACAGTTCCTTCTTGGAACGTGTAGGGAACCTATCAGAAGAGAGCTTGGGTAACTTTATCATTATCGAGATAACCCATGAGGTGAGTCAAGGAAGCTACTACAAGAACCGCTTTAAGGCTATCCCTGCAACGATTAAGGCAATGCCAAGTCCAAAGGTGCGTATGCCATTGGCTGAGACACAGATGGCAACCGTGCTTAGTAATGCTGACCCACAGGGTAAGGGCCGTGTGCGTGTACGTATGAACTGGCAGACAGATGGTATGCAGACAGGTTGGGTGCGTGTGATGACCCCAGATGGCGGTAGCAGTAGTGACGTAAAGAGCAACCGCGGATTTGTATTTATCCCAGAGGTAGGCGATCAAGTCCTCCTCGGCTTCCGTCATGGTGACCCAGCACGTCCTTACGTTATGGGTAGCCTGTTTAATGGAACAACAGGTGGTGGCGGTCTTGAAGGAAATCACATGAAGAGCCTCACAACTCGCAGTGGGCATACCATAAAATTGAATGACTCACTATCATCACTTGGAATTACCATTAAAGACATAAAGGGGAATTCCATTCATATTGACTCTGTAGGAGATGACATCATTATCAATGCAAAGCGAAATATTACCATCAATGCAGGAGAGACATTCACCGTAAACTGCAAGAATGCAAATATCCTTGCGGAGGAATCCATCAATATGAATGCGGAGCAGGATATTACCAGTGTCTCTGGAGAAAGTACGTCTATACAAGCAGGTGAATCCCTCACAGAGATAGCAGCAGACAGTTATGTCCTATCTGCTAATGATGCTAATGTACAGGTCACAGAAGAACATAATCTTCAGGCATCTACAATATCGGAGACAGCAGAGAAAATAAACATTGACAGTACGATGGAGGACCTTGACCTATCTTCTCCAAAGAAGGTCAACATCCAGAGTTCTGAAAAGGTAAACTTATTCTAAGCGATGTATATTCCTTTTATAACACCAACAGGAGCATGCAAGGTTCATGGAGTCAGAACAGAAGTCATGCCAGACGGGGTGAGTGAAACGAAATGTGAGGTTTCTATAGAGTTTGCTCCTCTTTCTAAAGATAGCAAAGTCAAAGCCGTAGTGTATCTACATGCCATTGCGGATGAAGACGATGCCACGGCATCATTTGTACATGATATAGAGTCTACTCTTAACCCGATATGTATGGAACTGGACAGCAGGGGGAAATGTATTGGGATTTCAGACCATGACGAACTATGTAAACGCTGGGATGACAGTCTCTTTCTTTTGCGTGCCAATTATGAAGGAGAATGGGTTGAAAAGGAACTACAATTGTTGACAGATAGGGTTCATAACAAGGGGCTTCTGCTTAATATGATGAAGAGATATTACGTATTTTCAGAGTGGATGGAAGCTGACTGGTCAGGCATAGAGTTCACAGAAGGGAAAGGATACAGAGAGCATGAAGAAACAGCCTTGGGAGTACCACTTCTGTTCTCACAGGAATGTTCCATTGAGGACAATGAAGAAGGAATGTCGCTACACATTGTCGGGAATGCTGACTTGAGAAAGAATGAAGTACAGCTCGAAAAGATTTCCCTCCTTGGTGAGACTCAGATAGAAGATATAACATCTATAGAACAACATTGTATCGTAAAGACTGATAGGATTACAGAAAATCCCCAGTCCATACATAGTCATTACACTATTAAGGGACAGGAGCAGATACTTAAGGATATTGAGATAAGTCTAACCTTTCAATAAAGAAGAATGGAAACAGGCAAAAACACATCAGCGGACCGTAATCGTAAACAGACTGGAAAGAGTGAGGAAATCGTTGCGGACAGTGCAATTTGCACATGTGACAAAGGTTCCAAACCAGGAACTTTCCGTGTTACCAGCCAGCAGAAGATCTACTGTAATGGTGCAAGAAAACTTGTTGCTACAGATCAGGACAAAGATATCAAGTCATTGAACTTTGGAAGTTGTGCAGCAAAGAATAATGGCCCTTGTTCTCCGAATATCGTTTGGAGTAACACGTATAATAAGATTGCCATAAAGGGTAAGATGTATCCCCTAACTGTCAAGAGTTCTGGTACCTGTAAGGCTGGAGGTGGTAGAATTAATATCCAGACATCTGGCCAACAGGTTGTAGTAAAGCCTTCTTCTTCACCACATAAGGCAAACAGTACGGCACATAAGAGTCCGGTGTTTACAGAAGAAGACTGGAAGCATTTGCCACAGGAGGACGAGAAGGGTCAGAATAAACGTGTACCAGCAGCAGTGCAAGTAAACAATGTTCTTGTCAATGGAAAGAGAGAGATAACTATAACTCCCTACGACCAAGAAGAACTCCTATTCACTACGTCACTAACAGCAGGGAGTATGCGGGGGACTGGTGTCAAGTGGGATGTCTGTCATGGCAATCTTGTGATTGCAAAAGGGTTGACAGAAGCTCCAGCACGCACCTATTTTACTAAAGAAGGTACGTACTCTGTATATGCTTATGTTCATAAACCAGGCTCACCCAAAGGCAAAGGTGTGGTTACGATAACCGTATCCTACCCCAAGTTTAAAAGTATAGAATGGAAGGACGAAAACGGGAAGCCTGTTACTTACATTGGATTGCGCAATAAAGTGTTTGCACATGTATCTTTGCCGGGCTGTAAGGGTATACCTGTCAATTGTCGCTTTTATTATAATGGATATGAGGGAAAAACCTATCTATCCGCCCTTACTCCAATAACCTTGTCTGCTGCAGGAAAAGTAAAGATAGCCCTTTCCCTTTCAAGCGACCAGTTAAAGAAGATAATAGAAGACCGTAAGCGTTTCAGCAATGGGCAGAAAATAAGAATATATCTGGAACTGAGTTCTCGACATTGGATAGAAAACCTTACAAAGGCTTCACAGCATCCTATCCTGTTCAATGACACGATAGAGTTCCGCAGCCTGATCATTTATAAAGATTCTGATTGCAAAGAAAAACTGCAGGGTGGTATTGTTGACAGCGGGAGTACAGTATACGTGCGTGTCTCTACTGCCAATATGGAAACCGGCAAGATACGTCTGGATGTATATAAGCACGAAACAGGTAACCAAGAAGAGAAAAGTTCTAAACCATCACCTATATATAGTACCAGTTGCCCTGTCAATAGTACGGGTGTCTATAAGTTCTCTTTGACGTTGGCAACACCTCCGTACAAGGAAGGTGCAACCTACAAGGTTGTTGTCTCATGGCTTTTCAGTAGTAATCAATCTTCCAACGGAAATGTAAATAATAATACTAACAGACAGACCTCAAAGGAAACCAAACAATACATACTTAAAGGAAAAGAAGTCCTCTTCTCTGTCAAGCGGCATATCCCCACGCCAAAGGCAGAACCCAGCAAGGCGAATGTTAATCGCACAGAGCCTGAAAAGGATGGATGTCCACGCTGTAGAGAAGAATGGACAGATATGCTTCCAAGACTAAAACAGGTTTTTGGAAAAGTATCAGCTAATAGGTTAAAAGCGGTTGCACAAACCTACACTGAAAATATGAAAACTTTGAGTATGGATACATGTTGGGTAAAAGCACATTTCTTTGCACAAGCTACTATAGAAACCGGGTATACTCTTAACATTTCTGAGATTATGAACTATAAGAGAGAAAGATTTGAGGATATTTTTCCGAGCAAAATATTCAAGGGAAGCTGGACTAAAGATGGTAAATGGGTGTCAGACAGAGATAAAAATGGAAAAAGAATATACAAAGATGGTATGAAAAGGACTCTTGATAGGGTTTATTCTATAACTGACACTCAGGAACGTAAAATCGTTCTTGCAAACATTGCGTATGCTAATAAGAACGGTAACGGAGATTATAACTCTGGAGATGGATGGAGATTCCGTGGAAGCGGCCTTGTACAAATAACAGGTAGGAAAAACTATAGCAAAATACAACATCTAATCAATACAAGATTTAAATTAAATGTTGATATAATGACGAATGGCGCAGATACAATTAATGGAGATGATCGGATTGCGACGTTAGCCTCTATGTGTTATGTCTATATTTGTACGGAACAAAATCCACAAAAGTTCAGTAACAACAAGAAGGATTGCACAGCGTTTTCAAAAATGATTGGAAATGAAATAACAGAATGGAAGGACGGAAAAGTTGTAACAACTAACTGGAGAAAGAAACAAAAATCTTTTGATAGAGAAACTTCAAAGGCTTTTCTAACAGAGAGTTGTTTGTGGAATAAGAAATCTTCTCCTAAGCCGAAGGAGAATCCGTCCAGATGGCACGACCCTGTAGATAATCCACAGATAACGTTATGGACCCAGAGTGGAAACTATAATCCTGCAAACGCTGCATTCGGACTCAGAAGAACTAATTCTCCAAAGAAATTTAAAAATCATCAAGGAGTAGACCTCTTTGCTATAGAAGGGACAAATGCGTATGCATGCTTGAATGGCGAAGTGATTCTTGTTGGAGATAACCCAAAACGGGAGGGATTGGGTCAGTTTGTAATTATTAAAGTTACAGATCCAAAAGAGTTAGAGATTTTTAGGGAGAGGAGAATCAATTATATTCCACAGAATCTTGAGAAGGCCCAAGGTGAGGGCTTCAATCCGTCCTCTTCTCAAATATTTTTCTCATATTACCATCTGAAGACAATTTCCCCTAAGATTAAGATAGGGACAAGCGTTCAAACTGGTGATATTATAGGGACAACAGGTACTACTGGCGTTCCAGGTGGAACTAAGGGCCCACATCTACATTTTGAAATTAAGTCCCTCAACACTTTTAAAGGACTTAAAGATAGATGTAACCCTGCATTCTATGTTCATTATACGCAAGAAGGAAAAATTCCCCCTGCAGAAAAAGAAATACAAAGACGTAGAAAAGAAAAAGGGCAATATTAAAATATAAATAGCAGCATCCTTATGAAGTTATGTACGTTATGGTCATTAACATCTATATTGTTAAGTTATTACGTAGTTCAATGGACAAATCTTCAAAAAACAAAAAAAACTTATTTAACATATAATATATGAGGCAGAATTATTTATTTATTTTATTATTATTGTTTACAATTAGCTGTAAAGGGGTAAGCCAGAAACACCCACGAGAAAGCCAAAAGATTGAGAATGTAAAAGGTCAAGTTCAATTAACACATAAACTATCGCCAATGGAAGAGCAACTGATCAGAGATTATTACGAAATAGACGACCCAGAAGGCATAATAGTACAGCCCAATGATATGCAGGAGAAATGTACTGATCTGGCTGTACGTCTGATTTGTCAGGAACTTATAAGAAGTGGGTTCAAGCCCCTTCCCTCCCAAGAAGCCTATAAAAGGGTATATCAGATATTCGGAGTTGATTTGAACCAACATTCCAAAGAACTAATACAGGATGGTTTTTGGAAATATGTAGATAAAGGAAATTCAAAAGAACGAAGTATTCAAAAGAATATCATGGCTTTAAAAACGGTTCCTGATGGTCAAACTTTTGGCATATTTTGGGATTTACAGACGTTCGTACCTCAATATAATTGTGTTATTCTTTCACCTTCACTTAATCAAGTTGTTACCATAAAAGGAACTGTCAAAGGTGCAGATGGAGAGGAATATATGGATACTGAGAAAGGCAAGATCGTCTATTCCTTAGATAAGAGTATCTTTTACAGAAATCAATTCATCTTCCACGACAGCAAGGCTGCACTCACATGGCTTATGAATAATGACAGGGATTTCCTTCGTGAGTTGTTCCTGAAATACGGCTATGACAAGTCTGATATAATCAACAAGATGATGCTCGATAAAATCAAGGTGGTTAACAGTATTCCTGATGCTGATGAAATCAAGGAACTCTTTGCTTCAAGAGGTGCCAATGGGAAATTGCTTATTCACCAAGGTCTGATGGAGTATATGTTGAAGCACGTAAATGAGGAGAATGGGTATTTTCTTATGCTGGACCAGTATGCATCTACCTTAGTGGATTTAAGGAATTATCCCGAGTTCGACGGACTTACGAAAGAGGAGAGGTATAGAATTGGTGCTTACGTGGGCTATTATTATGGTCTTCTGTTCGACAAGGGCATCGGTACTTCCATTGATATAAACGGATTCGGTCACGGCTTATGCTATGACGAGGACTTCCGTGATTATCTCAAACGTAACAAGTACTTTCATCTTCCAGGCTTTGAGGATATTGCTGGGAAGCATTATCGCCGCTATCGCATGGATATTGATATCGAGATGGAGAAGATGCGTGATGAGTAATATCTTACAGTCTGGCTTCTGAGATTTCTATTCGAGCAATAGAAGCTATCCAGTCATCTATTAAAAATGAGAAAGCTTTAAATGAAAGAGGAGAAAAATATAAAGAAAATGAGAATAAGAAATTAGCAGGAACCATTAAGATACATTTCTTTAGAAAAGGATTCCATTTGATAGGGCACAATCCGGTTCGATGTTATTTTTATACTTTTGCAGTACATTAGGGTGGTATTGCTGACAACGGGAGTACGGTATACGTGCGTGTCTCTACCGCCAATATGGAAACCGACAAGATACGTCTGGATGTATATAAACACGAAACAGGCAATCAAGAAGAGAAAAGTCCCAAGCCATCACCTGTATATAGTACCAGTTGCCCTGTCAATAGTACGGGTGTCTATAAGTTCTCTTTGACGTTGGCAGCGCCTCCATACAAGGAAGGTACAGCCTACAAGGTTGTTGTCTCATGGATTTTCAGTAGTCAATCTTCCAACGGAAATGTAAATAATAATACTGACAGACAGACCTCAAAAGAACCCAAACAATACATACTTAAAGGGAAAGAAATCCTCTTCTCTGTCAAACGGCATATCCCCACGCCAAAGGCAGAACCCAGCAAGGCGAATGTTAATCGCACAGAGCCAGAAAAGGGTGGATGTCCACGCTGTAATAAGGATGTTACATTAGAGGAAATCAAACGTATCTGTGTTGATGAAAAAGGTAATTGTCTCATTAAGGACACTACAATGATTGCCGCTGCACTTCCATATCTTAATCAATATAGGAAAAAAGTAGGTATCAACACTTGTGTTTCAAAAGCGCATTTCTTGGCGCAAATAGCGGGTGAGACAAAGTTTTACCGATTACAGGAAGATTTTACATATCGGAATTGGAAAAGCATGCTGACTCATTTCTCATCATATTTTGAAAGTTTTGCATCTATAGAGGAGCGGGAAAGGGAGGCACAACGACTCTCAAATATATCTATACAAAAAGGAGAGAAATATCAAAAGATAGTTGCGAATACTGTATATGGACCAAGACATAAATATGGTAAGCAACATCCTAATAAAGATGACGGATGGCGATATAGCGGAAAGGGATTTAAACAAATTATTTGGAAGGGAAACTATAAAGGGTTACAAGATTACACGCAAAAAAATTTTGGCGTGAGTGTAACATGGGTAGGCAATGACAATCCCTTTTTGTTGAAAATAGATCCAAGAGATTCTATTCTCTCAGCACTGGCATATTGGAAGAAAAAAGGGATTAATGAAATAGCACACGGCATCACAGATCAAAATGTTGATAACGTAACATCAAAGATTAATGAGTCAAAAGGAGAATCAATACGAGCTCCACGTCGTTTCTATTTTCATAATGCTATTAAAGTTTTACATGTAAAAGAGTGTCTGACAGGAAACCATCTACAAGAAAAATATAAAAACTGTACTTTTGATGGGAAATTCACCGCGCATGAGAACGAAGTATATATTGATGTCATTACACCTAAAAATAGAGATAAAGAAGGGCCATTAGTTGTCTTTGACAATAAAAAAATCCTATTTATAACTCATTCACTGTGTAGAGGAACAAATACCAATCGGTTAAAAAAAGGAGGTAATGGTGATACACCTACAGGAAAAACCAGAACAACATATGAACCTAAAAAACATGTAGGATCGACTAGTTTTGGTAAGTATGGTTTAATTTTATTGGAAGGAATTCAAGGGGAATTTTTAACAGCAACAAAAAATGGAAGGTCTGGTATTGCAATCCATAGTGGCCATACTGTAGGTTTTGCGGATAAAATTAACGACAATGGTATGTTAATGTCTACCTATGGATGTATTAGAGTATACAACTCGGCTATGGAAAAACTTGGCGAATTATATACAAAATATAAAAAAGAGGGAAAGAAAATCTTTTGTTACATAGAAGATTATAATGGTGACATTAATGATGTATATAGCTTCTATGAATTTAAAAGAGACGGAAAAGATAGAAAAAGGAATGCAAGAAGTAAAAAGCAATGAAAATGAACAGATATATATTATTTTGTCTTTCTCATATACTTTTACTTTCCTGTCAAGGTCAGAGTAAAAGTAGTAATGTGTCAAAAGATAGTATTTATGTAAATAGCAAAATGATGGATCAACAAGAATTAATGCAGACTTCTATTTTGTCAAAGTATGGAAAGGATAATGGTTATAACCCCCTTTCATATCAGGATTTCCAAAATAGATGTATGGAATATTGGGGGCTCTCCCTGCATAAAGAGCCCAAAGATTATGTTCTCAGCATAGGAGGATACACAGAGTATACAATCAATGAATGGGGGCGGTTCTTGTATACAGAAGCAGAGAATCTTTTTTATCAGCCGGAAATAGATGGAGAACCAACCAAAGAAGATGCAAGGAAAATGCTCTATGATAAAGAAAACGGTATTGCCGATAAATTTCTGGCGTATAATAAGTTGTTATTCAATGATAACATAACAACTCTCTCCTTTTTTATAAGAAATCCTGAATATGCGATAGATGTTGTCTTTAATCATGATTATGAAAGAAATAAGATACTCATCGCAAGAAGTATTGATTTCTCAAAGAAGACAACTGATTATTCTGTTTATAGGGATAATACTGAAAAAGTGTTGTTCTATAATAACAGAAAAAGAGGCTTTCGCCGTAATCTCATAAATGAGATATACTTGTCTTGTAATAAAACACAAGAAACCATGGCCCCATTTGATGATTTAGTTTATGCCTATTTTAAACAATTCAAGCAACTAAACTATCCGCAGGATGTGAAAGATAAATGCTTGGTACATTTATTAAAATGCCTAATTGAGTATGATAGAAATCATAAAGATGCAATAATAGGGATTGAAGACGAAAAATCATACCAGCATTTAAGTAATTTCATGTCTAAAGATAAGCATTTAGTAGACCGTCTTAAAAAACAAGATTATTATGGAGTCATGCGATTAAAAGAATTAGTAGACATTGTTTTAGTAATGGAAAATGATATCAATCCCAATGATATTTATTTTGTTGACGACCCCGATGGGTATACCAATCTACGTGAGAAAGGTATGTTGTCATCAAAAGTTCTTAAACATGTTCCCACCAATGAAATGATAACTATCTTGGACAATAATGGAAACTGGTGGAAAGTACAAGTTAAAGATGGGACAGTAGGATATATACATAAGAGTAGGATCAGACGCGCTTTACAAAATGTATGTCAATAAGGTGTGCCTATATAACTTATAAAGTAGATATCAGAAAGTAAGTATAGGAAAAATATCTTACTGATTTTGCACCACTTCGTATAGGACAAGATGGTATGACAAAGATAGAACTTTCACTGACAAACAGTCAAGTAGAAGAGATAAAGAAAGTGCCGATAGAAAAGACACCAATCTATATGGAACTCTTTTCTAAAGAATGGGTTAAGGATCTTAAATTGTCAAAAAAGACACCAATAGAATATACTGATAAAGAGGATATTACAAGTATTGCTTTCTATCGTGACAAGGATTGCAAAGAAGCAATCAAGGGATTTGTGGAAAGTGGACAGACGATTTATGCAAGGGTAACTACCCGTGGACTTGATGACAGCTACATTACTCTATTGGTATGCAGACATGACATGGAGAAAGAAGAAGGTGCAAACCTTTATGGCGGCGTATATTTAGTTTCAGGGGACACGAATTCCCATGGGATTGCTATCTTGGAAATCAAAACCGACACAACCTGGCTGTTGGGCAAGCAATCGGAAACCTTTGATATCTTTGTTTTGGAAGGAGTTTCTAAAGAACATATTGTCATTATGAAAAATGGTAAGAACTACATCGAAAGAAATACTACCAAACTATTCCAAATGAGCAAGGACAAAGGAATACTCCTGCTGTCAATGCCGAGACAAGATGTAGAGGTGGGACAGAGTAAAACAATGGTGCAGGAAGTGAAGGAAGAGAAAAATAATTGCATTTGTAAAAAATATGATTTAATTTGGGGACGAAAGGTTGATTGTGCATTTCGAAAAAGGTAGTACAGATCGCAAAAAATATAGGATTGCCACAGGAAAAGTATGAAGGTGCTAATTGGCTTATGGCTGTTATGGCTTTAGAAACACAAAAGACATTTAATCCTTCTAAGCAGAACTCTTTTGGTTATACAGGCTTGATTCAATTTGGCAATGCTGCAGCCAGTCGCCTTGGAACAACAACTTCTGCACTCAAAATAATGTCTGCTATAAATCAGTTGAATTATGTAGAAAAATATTTCAGTTTGAAAGAATTCAACGAAAAATTAAACACGCTAACAGATTTATATTTAGCAGTTCTTTATCCAACTGCTTGTGGGCATGGGAAAGAGAAAAACTATATTGTTCTCAAAAATAGAGCATACATAAATAATCCTGTATTTTTTAAGGAAAAAGACGAGAAAGACGATAAAGGAAAGCCTAAAGCTAAAAAAAATGGCAAAACTTACATTTGGGAAATTGAAGAGGTAATCCACCAGTCTTATAAAGAAGGTGTAAAATGGAAAGAAATGCAATTTAATAATTGTGTCCGAAAAAATATCGACAATAACGACACATTATGTCCATATTGTAAAAAACAACATATTGATTTACGCTCAAAAGTTGCCTTTCAGACACAATTTAGTCCAATTTTTGGAGATAAAAACAAGCAGAATGCTGCCTGTTGGCGCGCTTGTAAAAAAATGCTATCAAATGCAGGATTAAGCAATGAGGCAGGTGGAAAGACTGGATTGTTTCAAATTGCAAAAGAGAAACAAAATGCGAACAGCAATGATCAAAATGTATATTTGAAAATAGATTTAAATGTAGCTAAAAATGCCATTAATTATTTAGATAAACAGCTTGAAATCGGAAATCCTGTATTAGCAGGAGTAGATCATCATTATCAATATAAATATAATCCTAAAAAGAAAACAGTTTTGAATGAAGGAACAACAGACCATTTCATTCTTATCATTGGCCGTTTATGTAAAAGTGGAATTATACAATATTTGTTCTATGATCCAGGTACAGGTAGTGAAATAAAAGGAGGAAGTGATGAAAATATTTTAACTCTCAATCAAGTTGACTACTCTTTACGAGGTACAACAAAATATAATACAACAAAAAAATATGTAGTAACACAAATTAGGAGGAATTAATTATGAAATTATTAAATGTCTTATTTTTCCTTTTATTCTTCTACTCATGCAGCAATGCACAAAAATGGTATGACATAAAAGACAGCAACAACCATTCCTTTGTTGGAAATTGGGAGCAATTGACAATTACAGACCATGGGGATACCGTAATATACCATGCTTGCTTTGATGTAGCACATAAAATATATGTCGATACAATAAAAAAAGAACTCTTTGTGCAGTATGATATGGAAGACGCACATTATCCCATAGACACAGTACATTTAGAAGATAATGAGTTCATCATATCTTTTGTCAATAACATTTTCATACCCTTCAGATGTAAGATAATTGACCAGAATAAAGCTTTATGGACATATAAGTATATGGAAGATGGCGAAGTGTATCACAATTACTTTACCAACAAGAAAGGATATTTCAAAGAAATAAAGGAAAAGTGTGATGATCAAGAAACCGAAGAAAGCCCCACACCTATCGTAGCCGTCCAAAATCCCAAATGGTTCGGTGACTATGAATATTTCATTTCAGATACCACCGTTGTTCCCTCGCCTTTCATAGAGTACACATTGAGCATCGCGGCTGACCGGTGTGTATTCAGCGGTAATGGGCAAATGATTGCCTTTGAAATCCAATGCTGTGTAAAAACCGAAACGGAAGACAAACTCTCCCTTGATTTTGTCAAATCGCTCTCGGAAGACACACCGATGCCCAATATTGACAGAAGCGTTTCACCCACAGTGAATTTATATCACAAGAAAGGAAAATACTATTTGGAAAGTCCTTATATCAGCAATTCTGAAGGCAAGGAAAATGTAAAAATAGACTGTAGAAAACTAAAATAGATTCTTGATAATCTTCATTGATAGTCCGCTCTCTACATCTTGACTTCGCCAAACGCGCATAAGTCTATCACTGTTAATAAAACACTGACTATCAAACAGATAGCAATTTATTTTTCATAGCCATGTAATATGCCTCATATCACCGTGCAAAGTGACTCTAATCACGCAGTAAAATGAGTCACTTTGCGAGGTAATATGAATGAGATTGCAAGACAGTCTGAATGATGAAAGCCAGCAGACAGGAAAGAACCATTAAATATCCATAATCTGTAAGTCTTTTAATCTGTATTCCTTTGACTTTAGATTCCATTTTTCTACATTTGCTTTCAAAGACAACAGACTGCAAATCTTCCTCTTCTTTCAAGAGCAAGACTGTTTAACAGCCGTACAGAGGGGACTTCAAGAAGTTGTTGAGGTTTTCTCTTTTTTGTTTTCTGGTAAAGGAGATAATAAGGGTGCCTCGTTTATCATTTTTTTTCTAACAACTTAAAAATTTTCAATTATGAGTTCATTTAGAGCAACTTTGGAATTAGGTGGTAAGGAGTATGACGTACTCTATTCTAACTACGAGTTCAGCCGTACAACTGACAAGAAGGGTCAGCCTGCATCAAGCATCTCTGGCGGTCGTATCAGTGTAACTATCGAGTCTACTGATGACACTTCTACCATCGAGGCTATGCTTAACAGCCAGTTCAAGCCTGTTGAGGGTAAGATCGTTTACAAGAAGAGCGAAGAGGATGCTAAGATGAAGGAGATTTCTTTCAAGAATGCTTACATCGTTCATTACAAGGAGACACTCGACGTTAACAACGAGGCTCCTATGACCATCGCTATGACTTTCTCTGCTGAGAATATCA
>ERZ1699254.496-NODE-496-length-14778-cov-7.291448_pt1 | contig 14778 bp, 9 predicted proteins | sample MGYA00581522_ERZ1699254 | MGnify/ENA primary metagenome ERZ1699254 (study PRJEB42319, sample SAMD00040329) | human oral metagenome | material: saliva | host: Homo sapiens | study: EMG produced TPA metagenomics assembly of PRJDB4115 data set (Metgenomic analysis of... | reverse complement strand
AACCTGGTACACAGCTTACAATGCGTACCTTCCACACGGGTGGGGTTGCCTCAAATACCGATATCACTCAGGGTCTTCCTCGTGTCCAAGAAATCTTTGAAGCCCGCAATCCTAAAGGGGAAGCGGTCATCACAGAAGTCAAAGGGGAAGTTACAGCAATCGAAGAAGATGCTTCAACTCGTACTAAGAAAGTCTTCGTTAAAGGCGAAACTGGCGAAGGCGAATACGTGGTACCATTTACAGCCCGTATGCGTGTCCAGGTTGGAGACCAAGTCTCTCGTGGTGCAGCATTGACAGAAGGTTCAATCCAACCAAAACGTCTCCTTGCTGTACGTGATGTCTTGTCAGTTGAAACCTACCTACTTGGTGAAGTGCAAAAAGTTTACCGTAGCCAAGGGGTAGAAATCGGTGACAAACACATCGAGGTAATGGTTCGTCAAATGATCCGTAAAGTCCGTGTCATGGATCCAGGAGATACAGACCTTCTCATGGGTACTCTCATGGATATCAACGACTTTACAGATGCCAACAAAGATGTTCTTATCGCAGGTGGTGTTCCAGCAACTGGTCGTCCAGTCCTTATGGGAATCACTAAAGCCTCACTTGAAACAAATAGTTTCTTGTCAGCTGCTTCCTTCCAGGAAACAACTCGTGTCCTTACAGATGCAGCTATCCGTGGTAAGAAAGACCATCTCCTTGGTCTCAAGGAAAATGTTATCATCGGTAAGATTATCCCAGCTGGTACTGGTATGGCTCGCTACCGTAACATTGAACCACTAGCAGTTAATGAAGAGTCACTTCTTGCAGATTCACAAGAGGAAGAGCAAGTGGATGTCCAAGTAGAAACTGTGGAAACAAGTGAATAATCTTATTTAGTTAAAAGAGGGGCTCACCCCTCTTTTGGCATGTTTAGGCACTGAAAATTATATGTAATTTTTCTGAAAAATTGCAATAAATTGAAATTAAGTTAACTTATTTTTATGTCTCAAAATGATGAGCATTATGCTTTGATTTTAAGTATAATAGTGCTAAAATAAAACGTTGCATGTTTAGGGTTTTTGAAAAACAATGCATAAAATATAACAATATATACACTCCCTAAAGGGTATTGGAGGAAAAATCGTGAAAAATGATTTGTTTAACGACCGAATTAGTCGATTCTCGATCCGTAAACTTCATGTAGGAGTTTGCTCGGTCCTATTAGGAACGTTAGTAATGCTCGGAACTGCCACAGGTGTCGGTGCCGATGAAGTGACGGAAGAAAAACAAGCTGATGGTGTTGCAGCAACGACAGAAGTCGGTAAAGCTGAAACTCCAGTTGCGACTGAAGCAACAACAGCTAAAGAAACTACAACAGCTAAAGAAGTAACTTACCAAGCTGAAGCAGCCCCTGCAGTTTCTACTGAAGTAAAACCTGAGCTTAAGACTGAAACGTTGTCAGCTTACGTTGCTGAGATTGAAGGGAACTTGGCAAATGGTAAGTACAGCAACAAGACAGACGAGAGCGTCGAAATTCTTAAAGCTAGTCTTGCGAACGCTCAGAACGTTCTTGCATCTGCTTCAAGTCAAGCTGAACTAGATGCAGCTTATCAATCGCTTGTAACAACTGTCAATGCTAAACTAAAAAATAAAGAAAAAGTTGTAGCTGAAGAAAAAGTAGCAACTGCTGATAAGACAGAAGCAACAACTGGAAAACCTGCAGAAAATACAAAACCAGCTGAAGCTACAAACTCTATTGCGAATACTGGGGAAAACGACCCTCGTAATGGTAAAGAGATTGATAAGAATACTGCCTTCCGTGCAGATACTGCAACAGCTACTGGAATTGGTGCAGACGTTGAAGACGCAACTTCTACACCGAAAGTTGAAAAACCAGGCTTTACAACAAATGTAAAAGCCGCAGACCTTGCTAGTCAAATCTCTTGGTTGGACTTTGGGGATACTGCTAACTGGACAGGTACAACGACAACGTCAGATGGCAAACTTGCACTTCAAGTCGGCGCGACCTACACCAAGGAAATTATGCCGGGCTATGTGGTTACCATCAAAGTCAAGTCTTTGAAACCCTTCCAAGCGACAGAAATATACAAAAAACGCCTTGAAGAACGAGGAGCAACAGAAGCTGAAAAAGCTACCTATGATCCAAATGCTAGAAATGGTTATGTGAGTGGGAGTTCTGATAGGACTACCAAAGCTGCATTTGCTGCTGGTGAGGAAGCCAAAGTTATTGCTGAAGCTCAAAATCGCTGGACAGAAGTACGAACAGAAGGCATCAATACTGGTACTAAAAAAACAACTATCAGTTCCGACTTGAACGGCGGTAATATTGGGGTTCAGTTTGAAGTCTCCGCTACTTTCCGCGGGAAAGTAGTCAGACCAGCCGTTGTCATGGCAGATGGCGAGTCCGCTAACCCAGGTGAGGTGGTTATGTTCACCACCAACGGAGAAGGATGGCAACACATTGGTGAATGGTATAAGAATGGTGATAAGTCAACTAGAACTTATGCCCCACAAGATCTTACTTATTATTTTGACCCAGCGAATAATTTTAGTTATTTTAAACCAGTTCCGGTTGAAGGAATTGAAATTCGAAATTGGAATACACAACAACTTCGTGATTCCACGCAAGCGGGACCAGACAAAAAAGCAGTTGCCTGGAAGTATTTTCAAAGTGCTGATTTAACAACTGCTGGACTTGGAACGGGTGTCTTTGGTCCAAACGTATCAGCTAGTAAATTTGCTGTTCCCCTTGTTATGACAAAGGGGGCTTCTGAAATTGGATTATATATCGCATCTTCAGGTAAACAATCAGCAATGCTTGGTTTCTTCCCACTTGATGAAGGAGATGCGCCTGAATCATACGGTAAGGCAGTTCATTCAATTGCAACTGTGGATGGGATTACCGGTAAGAAAGTAAACCAACCTTATCTCGGCCACTTGAGTCCTGATATGGATGAAAACAATACCCTTGATTGGACTGGTGACGATAAAGCGACAACGGCTGATGAAGGCATCGACCAATTGCTTCCGAATGACCTCAAAGGAAAAACCAATGAGTTGATCAAGATGGATCGTACAAAACCAGGGAATTATACGATTACTGTTGAAGCTCATACAGACGGGGCGCCTCAAGCCAATATTTATGGTTGGGTTGACTTTAACCAAAACGGTACCTTTGATGAAGACGAACGCTCTGATTTAGCAACCATTACTAAGGATGGAGCCGTTACCCTAAGATTCACCAAGAGCAAAACCTATATCGATCCTAGTGTCAACGAACTAGGAGTACGGTTACGAATTGCTAAGGATGCTGCTCAAATTGAGAGTCCGACAGGAATGGCCTTTTCAGGGGAGGTTGAGGACTTCAAGACTCAAATCACCCACCCACCAAAAGGAGAATTCAAAGAAACAAGTGGTCTTCAAGGGGCGAAGCAAACTGCAACTGTAGCCTTTACTGCTCGAGGTTTGCAAGGCTATAGCTTAACTGAATCAGCAAAAATTGATGAAACAGTAGCACCATACATTGTCGATGCAAATGGGAACAAGGCTACTTTGGATGCGGAAGGTTACTATGTCGTGCCAGGTCAAGGTAAATACAAAGTTACTGGTAATGGTAAAGATGTAGATGTGGAATTCATCCCAGAAGATCACTTCCTAGGCACAGCTGATGGGATCTCTATCCGTCGTACAGATAGTAATGGTTACGATACTGGTTGGTCAACTAAATTCCCAGATAAGGAAGCAAACGTTGATACAGTATTAAACACAATGGATGGTCTTTACATCCCAACAGTAACTCCAAGTAATATTGAAGGTGTTGATAAGACTTCAACTGATGTCCAAGGAGCAACTCAAATTGGTACCCCAACCTTTAACACAACTACAACTAATGCTAATGGCGACAAGATCTCTGTCACTCCAAGCTTGGAATACCCTGCTAAATTGGTGGACCCAGCGACTGGTCAAGTAACCAATGCAACCTCTGTAACAGTAGCAGGCGAAGGAACATACTCAATCAATGACGCTACAGGAGAAGTTACCTTTGTTCCAGAACCAGGATTTACTGGTACTGCAAAAGGTATTACTGTATCATTGACTGCACCTGTCGGAAGAGATAAAGATGGTACTGTTCGTGATGAATACCTTAAGACTGCTACAGCTAAGTACACACCAACAGTGACTCCAATTACAATCACTCCAACAGATAAGGTTTCTGAGGATATCCAAAACGTTCCACAAACTCAAACTCCTACATTTGAGTTGAGCAACGACAAAACTGCAAAAATCACAAGCAAGAAATTGGTAGATCCAGCAACAGGTCAACCTACTGATGAGACAACTGTGACTGTTCCAAGAGAAGGAACATACACAATCGATCCTACTACAGGAGCGGTAACTTTCACTCCAGAAAAAGACTTTGTCGGAACAGCCAAAGGCGTTAAGGTTCAAGCAACTGCAACTATCACAAACGCTAATGGTAAGACTGCAACCATTACTTCAGATGCGACCTACACACCAACTGTTGTGCCAGCAGTTCCAACTGCAAGCCCTGCAACTTCAAAAGATATCCAAGGTGCGACTCAAACCGGTACACCAACCTTTGCAGGAACAACTGTTCAAGTAAATGGTGAAGATAAAGCTATTACCATTAAAGACAATAGCTACACATTGCTAGATAAAGATGGTAACGAAGTTTCAACTACACCAGCTTATGCTGAAGATGGAACAACACCAATCGGTACATTCGCGATCAACCCAGCAACTGGTACTGTAACATTCACACCAACTGATAAGTCTTACACAGGTAAAGTAACGCCTGTTAAGGTTCAAGCTGAAAGCACAAACGGAATCAAGGTTGATACAACTTACACACCTGAGATTGTTCCAGTCACACCAACTGCAACACCAGCTGAAACAACAGACATCCAAGGCGCAACTCAAACAGGTAAACCTGAGTTCAAGGGTGGAACTGTTACAGTTGATGGAGTAGAAAAAACTGTTCCAATCAACGAAGATGTTCCAGCAACATTTGAAGATGGTTCAACAACTAAGACAGTTGAAGGTGTTGGTACTTACACAGTAGCAGCAGACGGTACTGTTACATTTGTACCAGAGAAATCATTTGTCGGAACTGCACCAGCTGTGACAGTTGTTCGCGAAGATAAGAACGGAACAAAAGCTTCAGCAACCTACACACCAACAGTAACCCCAGTAACCCCAACTGCAACACCAGTTGAAACTACAGATATCCAAGGTGCTACACAAACTGGTAAACCTGTATTTACTGAAGGCGATAGCCGTGTACCAATGGATGATGATACACCAGCAACCTTCGAAGATGGTTCAACAACGAAGACAATTCCAGGTGAAGGAACCTACACAGTAGCTCCAGATGGAACAGTCACATTTGTCCCAGAGAAATCATTCACAGGCACAGGAACAGGCGTGACTGTTAAACGTGTCGATAAGAACGGTACACCAGTAACAGCTAAATACACACCAACAGTAACCCCAGTAACACCGACAGCAACTCCAGCTGAATCAGTAGCACCTCAAGGTGTAGTTCAAACTGGTACTGTTACCTTCACAGAAGGTGACCCAGTTGCACCAATCGACAAGGATACGATTACTCTTCTTGACGAAAATGGTCAATCAGCTACATCAGTAGTTGCTAAGTCGCCAGAAGGTAAAGAAATCGGTACTTTCACAGTTGATAAAGCAACAGGTGTTGTAACCTTCACACCAACTGACAAGTCATACTCAGGTGATGTTGTTGCCGTTAAGGTTCAAGCTAAAGATGCTAACGGTACTGCTGTAGAAACAACATACACACCTAAGATTACTCCAGTTGTTCCAACAGCTGAAGATGCAACATCAACTGACAAACAAGGTCAAGAACAAACAGGTAAACCTAACTTTACAGAAGGTAACCCAAGCGTACCAATGGATGATGATGTTCCAGCAACATTTGACGATGGATCAACAACTAAGACAATTCCAGGTGAAGGTACATACACAGTAGCTCCAGATGGAACAGTAACATTTGTTCCAGAAAAATCATTCACAGGTAAAGGAACAGGCGTGACTGTTAAACGTGTCGATAAGAACGGTACACCAGTAACAGCTACCTACACACCAACAGTAACTCCAGTAACACCAACAGCAACTCCAGCTGAATCAGTTGCACCTCAAGGTGTGGTTCAAACTGGTACTGTTACCTTCACAGAAGGTGATCCAGTTGCACCAATCGACAAAGATACCATTACTCTTCTTGACGAAAATGGTCAACCGGCGGCTTCTGTAGATGCTAAATCTCCAAGTGGTGAAGTTATTGGTACTTTCACAGTTGATAAAGAAACAGGTGTTGTAACCTTTACACCAACTGATAAGTCATACTCAGGTGAAGTAGTTCCAGTTAAAGTTCAAGCTAAGGATGCTAACGGCACTCCAGCTGAAACAACATACACACCTAAGATTACTCCAGTTGTTCCAACAGCTGATCCAACAACATCTACTGATATTCAAGGTAAAACACAAACAGGTAAACCAACATTCACACCAGGTAACCCAGATGTACCGATGGATGATGATACACCTGCAACCTTCGAAGATGGTTCAACAACTAAGGTAATTCCAGGTGAGGGAACTTACACAGTAGCTCCAGACGGAACAGTTACATTTGTCCCAGAGAAATCATTCACAGGCACAGGAACAGGCGTGACTGTTAAACGTGTCGATAAGAATGGTACACCAGTAACAGCTAAGTACACCCCAACTGTTACACCAGTAACACCAACAGCAGAACCAGCTACAACTATTGGACCAAAAGGTAAAGAACAGTCTGGTAAACCAACATTCAAGGAAGGTGATAGCCGTGTTCCAATGAATGATGATGTTCCAGCTACATTTGACGATGGTTCAACAACTAAGACTATTCCAGGTGTTGGTACTTACACAGTAGCACCAGACGGAACAGTAACCTTCAAACCAGAACCTGAATTTACAGGAACAGCTCCATCCGTTACAGTTGTTCGTGAAGATATGAACGGAACAAAAGCTTCTGCAACATACACACCAACAGTAACACCAGTTACTACATTTGTAGATAAAGAAGGTAAAGCAATTCCAGGATATCCAACAGAAGACGGTGAAAATCCTAAGAAAGACATTCCAGGATACCGCTTCGTAGAGACTAAGAAACTTCCAAACGGCGACACAGAACATGTCTACGAAAAAGTGAAGACTAGTCACAAGGATAAAGACGGAAATGAAATTCCAGGATATCCAACAGAAGACGGCGAAAATCCTAAGAAAGATATTCCAGGGTACCGCTTCGTAGAGACTAAGAAACTTCCAAACGGCGACACAGAACATGTCTATGAAAAAGTGAAGACTAGTCACAAAGATAAAGACGGAAATGAAATTCCAGGATATCCAACAGAAGACGGCGAAAATCCTAAGAAAGACATTCCAGGATACCGCTTCGTTGAAACTAAGAAGTTGCCAAACGGTGACACAGAGCACGTTTATGAGAAGGTTAAGACTCCAGATCCAGAGCCAACTCCAGATCCGAAACCAACTCCAGATCCAGAGCCAACTCCAGATCCGAAACCAACTCCAGATCCAAAGCCGACTCCAGATCCAGAACCAACTCCAGATTCAGAAAAACCAGAAGCTCCAGTTAAACCGGCTCCAGCTAAGGAAAATACTCCTCAATTGCCAAACACAGGTACTAAGGATAATGCTAGCCTTGCTGCTCTTGGTTTAGTAGGTGTCTTGAGTGGATTTGGACTTATTGCCCGTAAAAAGAAAGAAGACTAAACAACTCTGTAAAGTAGTGAGAAAGTCACCTTTCTAATTAAAAACTAGTACATCCAAAGATGTACTAGTTTTTTTATCTCTTTGCTGCTTGTTTTAAGGATAGAACTATGCTACAATCTTGTAAAACAAGCAAGGATATCAAGATATGAAAAGTGAATACCAAAAAATGATTGCCGGAGAACCCTATCGCCCGTTCGATCCAGAACTTCGTGCTCTAGCACTAACAGCACGACAAAAGCAAGCTTCCTTTAATGAAGAAGTCGATCCAATAAAAGGTATGGAAATCATCAAAGGATGGTTTGGTTCAACTGGTGAAAATCTCTATGTCAATACTCGTTTGGTAGTGGATTATGGTGTCAATATTCATTTGGGAGAAAATTTCTATTCCAATTGGAATCTGACCATGCTAGATGTTTGTCCCATTACCATTGGCGACAATGCTATGATTGGTCCTAACTGCCAATTTTTAACACCCCTTCATCCCCTGGATCCAGATGAACGAAATTCAGGTTTAGAATTTGGGAAACCAATTACAATCGGCAAGAACTTCTGGGCAGGTGGTGGGGTTATTGTCCTTCCAGGTGTTACACTAGGTGATAACGTTGTTGCAGGAGCAGGAGCTGTCATTACTAAATCTTTTGGTGATAATGTAGTTTTGGCAGGCAACCCAGCACGAGTTATCAAAGAAATTCCGGTCAAAGAAAATTAAAAGAACAGCGAAATGCTGTTCTTTTTTGTACCATAAGCAATGATTATTAATGAAGTTCGGATGGGGTTAAGAAAACTTTTAGAAAAAGTTTAGGCTTGTTTTAGGAAAGTCACGTAGACTAAGAGCATGTAAAATGAAAGTCGAGGAAACGAGCATGAAAGCAAAAAAATGGACATTCTTATTAACGAGTATAGCAACTCTAGCACTGGTAACAGCTTGTACCCAGTCAACTTCAAATACAACAGCTAGCAATACTGCGACAACGAAAACGACATCAACTACAGAAGCTAAGAAAACTAGCTATTTTACAGACAAGGACTATGATACTTCTTATGATGAAAAGACAGCAGCGACTGTAACCTTGTCAGAATCAACAGCGTCGGTATCAGGTGACGGAGTGGCCGTATCAGGTTCGACTGTTACTATTTCTAAGGCAGGAACCTATGTGATTTCTGGAAAATCTGATGGTGTTCAAATCAAGATTGAAGCTGAAAAGACTGATGATGTACATATCATCCTAAACGGTGTGACTATGACCAACACCAATGCAGCTATTTCTGCAACATCAGCTGGTCATGTTTACCTAACTCTAGCAGACGGTACCACAAATAGCCTTTCAGATTCAGCTTCTAATAGTGATGAAAAGGCGGATGCGGTTCTCTTCTCCAAAGTGGACTTGACCATCAACGGTAAAGGAACTCTCAATGTAGATGGCAAGAAAAATAATGGTATCAAGGCAAATGATACACTTCACATCACAGGCGGGACCTACAACATCACAGCAGTCGGAGACGCTTTTAATGTCAATGATGAACTTAACATTACAGGCACAACCATGACTATCGATGCCAAGGAAGACGGAGTTAAGGTCGACAATGATGAGGACACATCTGTAGGAACCATGTATCTCTCTGATAATACCATCACTGTTACTGCAGGGGACGATGGTATCCACGCATCAGGTGATTTGGTTATTGATAGTGGTACCTATACCGTTAAGAATTCTACAGAAGGGCTTGAAGGTAAGTCAATCACTATCAACGGTGGAGATATCGCCATCTATTCAACGGATGATGGTGTCAATGCAGCCAACAAAAATGCTCAACAAAGTGAAATTTTCTTCACTATGAATGGTGGGAACTTGACGGTTGAAGTTGGTCAAGGGGACACGGATCCAATTGACTCAAATGGTAATATTACAGTTAATGGAGGAACCATCAAAATGACTGGTCAAACTGGTTTTGACTTTGATGGAACAGCGACCTGCACAGGCGGAGATATCTATCTCAATGGTGAAAAACAAACTGAGATTGTCAATTCTATGCCTGGAGGCGGAGGGGCACCTGGCGGTGGCCCTCAAGGGAATGGTAGCCCTGGAGGTCCCGCTCCTGATGGACGACCATAAAAGAAAATCTCCTTTCTCGAAAGAGAAGGGAGATTTTTATGATATTAGGATGAGAAAGAATTATTCTCCGTCTTTTTTAAAGATGTTTTTTACGCCAGATACTGCACCTTCGACAGCTTCTTTAGCATCTTCAGCAACTTCTTTAGCTTTTGAAGCTACTTTTTCTGCAGCTCCTTCCGCTTGAGTTTTAGTATCGCCAGTAAGTTTACCAAAACTTTCTTTGACAGAACCTTTAGCTTGGTTGAATTTTTCTTCGATGGACATGGGGGATACCTCCGTTAATTTTTTGTATTATCTAAATTACATCAGATACTAATTTAAGTATATACCCTTTTATGCTAAAAAGCAAAAAACTGATACGAAAAGCATCAGTTTATTTTTTTAATAGGTTACAACATTCAATTGACCTTTATCATATTCAGCAATAAAGATATTAGAGACTTCTTCAAAACCTTCTTGTTTTAACTCATCCATTAACCACTCTTCAGTTTTGCCAATGGTTTCTAGGATTTCAACTTGGACAACACCGTCTGTGATGACTGGGTACTTAGGATTCTCGTCACCCATTCTTACGACAATTAGTTGTCCGTTTTGCTCAATCACAGCTCTCTTGACATCCTTTAATTGAAAGATTCCTTGAGCGCGCAATTTAAGAGCAACATCAGCAGCAGCTAGACCTTTTGAGCGACAGGCTTCTGGATCTAATGTTCCATTTTTAATGATAATCGTAGGTTTTCCGTCAATCAGATGTTTAATGAAGGAAACATTGGTATTCAACCATTTGAGGAGTAAAATGAGAATAGTCCAAATAATGAGGATAACAATGTATTGGATGATAGTGATGGAACTATTGTAGATAACCCCACCGATAATACCCCCGAGAACAAAGTTCTGGATTTGATCTACTGCAGAACTTGGTGCTAAATTTCCTTTACCTGTTACGTTAATAACAAAAACAAGAGAAAGTAGCCCCAAGGCTAATTTAATTGCAATTGTAGCAAAAAAGCTTATCATTTTTCAACCTCCACGAGTTCCACATCTGATTTATAGAGTTCCATCTTTTCTAATAAATAGCTATCTTGGGCAGTCCCACTAATGGCACGATAAAAATTGTCACCTACTTTAATAATCGCCCCATCAGTCACTGCTGATGTGTTGACATAAACATTTTTCTTATCAACACCTAACTCTTTTGATACAATTTCGATGAAGTGCAAGGAACTACGAAATTGATTATCATTGGATTGGTTGTTTTGAAGATTCGTAATGCTAATCAATACAAAAGCAATTAACGTCAAAATAGAAATGAGCGATAATTCACGGAACTTACTCCCTCTTTTATCTTTGAAAGCCTTAAATGCAAAGAATCCAGTCACAATCACTAAGAGCGTCGACACAATAATCATGACCCAATCCTGTTGACTGATTTGGCTTAGAACATAGTCGTATGAATAGAATTTCATAAGATTTCTCCTTTTTTAAATTCAATCTATTATAAAATAATTCCTAAGATATAGCAATTTTACCATTAGGAAAATAGCATTTAATTGTTGTTTCCTACTTAAGGTAGGTTTTTTATAATTTGACTTAGCCTCCCGTCTTGACTTTCGTTTGGCTTTTGTTATAATAGTAAAAATTTAGAGGAGGTATTCTATGATTCAAAAACATGCTATTCCTATTTTAGAGTTTGACGATAATCCTCAGGCAGTCATTATGCCCAATCACGAAGGCTTGGATTTACAGTTACCAAAGAAGTGCATCTATGCATTTTTGGAAGAAGAGATTGACCGCTATGCTCAGGAAGTAGAAGCAGATTGCGTAGGGGAGTTTGTTTCTGCCACTAAGACCTACCCGGTTTATGTCATGGACTACAAAGGTGAAAAAGTGTGTTTGGCCCAAGCGCCTGTCGGTTCCGCTCCAGCGGCCCAGTTTATGGATTGGTTGATTGGCTATGGTGTGGAGCAAATCATTTCCACTGGTACTTGTGGAGTCCTAGCCGATATAGAGGAAAATGCCTTTCTCGTCCCTGTTCGCGCTCTGCGAGATGAGGGGGCTAGCTACCACTATGTAGCGCCTTCTCGTTATATGGAGATGCAGATTGAGGCTATCTCTGCCATTGAGCAAGTCTTGGAACAAAGAGGTATTCCTTATGAGGAAGTCATGACCTGGACGACAGATGGTTTTTACCGAGAAACAGCTGAAAAAGTTGCCTATCGTAAGGAAGAAGGCTGTGCAGTTGTGGAGATGGAGTGTGCAGCTCTTGCAGCAGTTGCCCAGCTTCGAGGAGTCGTTTGGGGACAACTTCTATTTACAGCCGACTCTCTAGCGGATTTAGAAAATTATGATAGCCGCGATTGGGGTTCAGAAGCTTTTGACAAGGCCTTAGAACTCTGTCTTGAAATCGTTAGTCATATGTGACTGCTTTAATTGTTTTTATGGTACAATGTAACTATGTTATTCAAATCATTTTCGGAAAAAATAAACACGACCTTGGGACGTTTATCACCTGCTCGTCGAATTTTTTTAAGTTTTGCTTTGGTTATTTTCGCAGGCTCTCTCCTTTTGAGTCTGCCATTTGTGCAAGCAACAAGCTCCCAAGCGACCTATTTCGACCATCTCTTTACAGCAGTATCCATGGTCTGTGTGACAGGACTCTTTACTCAACCAGTAGCTACTACATATAACATCTGGGGTCAGTTAATCTGTATGTTTTTGATCCAGATTGGTGGTTTGGGTCTCATGACCTTTATAGGGGTCTTTTATATTCAAAGTAAGCAAAAGCTAAGTCTTCGTAGCCGTGAAACAATTCTGGAGAGCTTTAGTTATGGAGAAACTCATTCTTTAATGGTTTTCATACGTTCGATTTTCTTGACGACTTTTATCGTTGAAGGACTCGGAGCCTTCCTGTTAAGTTTTCGTTTTGTTCCGGAATTTGGTTGGGGCCGAGGAATTTTTACCTCTATCTTCGTAGCTATTTCAGCTTTCTGTAATGCTGGTTTTGATAATTTTGGAAGTACAAGTTTAGTAGCTTTTCAAACTGATCCTTTGATTAATCTAGTGCTTGCTGCTTTGATCATCACAGGTGGTCTAGGGTTCATGGTTTGGTTTGACCTGGCCACGCAGTTGAGCAAGAAAAAACGTCGGCTTCGCTTCCATACCAAGTTGGTTCTCTTCTTGACAGCTGGAATTTTATTTACTGGAACAGTTTCAACCCTCTTGATAGAGTGGAACAATCCGGGAACGATTGGCAATCTCAGCATCCCTGATAAATTGCTAGTCAGTTTTTTCCAAACAGTTAGTATGAGAACGGCAGGTTTTGCTTCTATTGATTACACCCAGGCTCGGCCTGTTACTTTGATGATTTATATCTTACAAATGTTTCTCGGTGGGGCGCCTGGTGGAACAGCTGGGGGGCTTAAAATCACAACCTTCTTTGTATTATTAGTATTTGCACGCAGTGAACTTTTAGGATTACCCCATGCCAATGTAGCTCGGAGAACAATTTTACCTCGGACAGTCCAAAAATCATTCAGTGTCTTTATTATCTTCTTGCTAACTTTCTTGCTGGGCTTGATCCTGTTAGGGGTAACCGCAGAAGGGAATCCGCGCTTTATCTACATCATGTTCGAGACAATTTCAGCGCTTGCCACGGTCGGAGTAACTGCAAATTTGACACCAGAGTTAGGTAGATTAGCTCTTAGCATTATCATGCTACTGATGTTTATCGGACGAATTGGGCCGCTGACGCTATTAGTTAGTTTGGCTGAGTATCAACCAGATAAGAAAGATATGATCCACTATATGAAAGCAGATATTACCATAGGATAAGAAAGGATAAACTATGTCAGATCGGACAATTGGAATTTTAGGTTTGGGAATTTTTGGGAGCAGTGTTCTCGCGGCTCTTGCTAAGCATGATGTAAATATAATCGCCATTGATGACCATGAGGAGCGAATCAATCAGTTCGAACCAGTCTTGGTACGTGGAGTTGTTGGAGATATAACAGATGAAGAGCTCTTGCTCTCAGCAGGAATTGATACCTGCGATACAGTTGTGGTGGCAACTGGGGAAAATTTAGAATCTAGTGTGCTTGCAGTCATGCATTGCAAGAGTCTAGGAGTGCCAACTGTTATTGCTAAGGTTAAAAGCCATACAGCAAAAAAAGTCCTTGAAAAAATTGGCGCAGATTCAGTCATCTCACCAGAGTTTGAAATGGGGCGCTCATTGGCACAGACTATTTTATTTAATAACAGCGTTGATGTTTTTCAGTTGGACAAAAATGTCTCTATTGTTGAGATGAAAATTCCACAATCGTGGGCAGGTAAGAGTCTAAGTGAACTTGATCTTCGAGGACAATACAATCTCAATATTCTTGGTTTTCGTGACTATGAAAATGCTCCCTTGGATGTTCAGTTTGGGCCGAATGACTTATTAAAACCTGATACCTATATCATGGCGGTGATTAATAACCAATATTTGGATACCTTATCTAAATTTAACGAAAAATAAAATAGATAGAAAATTCTCTTTACAAATGCAGTATTTCATGGTACAATAGCCTTTGTGTGAAATAGCAGCAGGAAAGCATGAAGCTCGTCAACAGGTGTCTTATAACAAGTAACCTTGGCTGTTTAGGCGAAGGGCATCTGCACGAATCAGGGCTTTCTAAGTGACTATTTCCGCCGAAATTATATTTATATTAGGAGGACATACATATGTCACGTTATACAGGACCATCTTGGAAACAAGCTCGTCGCCTTGGCCTTTCACTTACAGGTACAGGTAAAGAATTGGCACGTCGTAACTACGTACCAGGACAACACGGACCAAACAACCGTTCTA
>ERZ1699254.494-NODE-494-length-14834-cov-3.582580_pt1 | contig 14834 bp, 15 predicted proteins | sample MGYA00581522_ERZ1699254 | MGnify/ENA primary metagenome ERZ1699254 (study PRJEB42319, sample SAMD00040329) | human oral metagenome | material: saliva | host: Homo sapiens | study: EMG produced TPA metagenomics assembly of PRJDB4115 data set (Metgenomic analysis of... | reverse complement strand
TTTGTAGCGACCATAGTAGGGATTATCATATTTGGAGCCGGCGTATTTAGTGCTCTAGCGTCTATATCAATAGGTAAATTGTCTAGATTTATGCCTATGCCACGTATATTATGCGTATCTACTTGTGGTGTAGGAGGATTTTTCATACTTCAATACTTAATGCCTGATGTGTGGGGGTTGGGAGTATCACGTGCTCTTGCAGGTTTCTTTATGGGGTTTATTACGCCCATTGCAAATACGCTGATATCCAAGTCTGTCCCTGTTGAGCGACGCGGCATTGTCTTTGGCGCCGTATCTAGCGTAGCCATGATGGGCAATGTATTAGGGCCTGTTATAAGTGGTGTTATTGCTCGCGCCTTTGGATATGGTGCTGTGTTCTGGTCTACAGCAGCGATATTCTTTGTGGCGTCTTGGTTTGTATATCGTAATTTAGTTATGTCTCGTGAAAGCAGTTCATCATAGTGAATCTACTTTCAATGAAATATAATAGTTGTAGTTGTAGTTGTAGTTGTAGTTGTAGTTGTAGAGAAACATATTATGTGAGTAGCAAATACCAATGAGAGGGGTTGGTGTATGTTGTGTAGTAGGTTAGTAGATAGAGTAAGGCTACTAATTATAAGAGAGATGAGAGTGTATCGTTATGTTGTTGAAACAATTAGAGTATTTTGTGTGTGTAGTTGATAATAATAGTTTTACTCAAGCTGCGACAGAGCAGTATGTGTCTCAATCTGCTATTTCACAACAAATTAAAGCCCTTGAAACGAGTTTAGGCGTGGAGCTGATGGTACGAGAAAAACGAAGCTTTCACCTAACACCAGCGGGGCAATATTTATATCGATCTGGTAAAAAATTACTAGAACGGTTTCACGATATTAAGGTAGAAACAACCCGCATTGGTACAGATGCACGTGTTAGCTTACGAATTGGCTATTTAAATCGCTATAGTGGGATGGCTATGCAGCAAACGGTCATTCGCATGGCTAAACGCTATAAAAACCTAGATATCCGCATGTATAGTGGCAGCCATGAGGAACTATATGGCATGTTAGATGATCGTCGTGTGGATGTAATATTTAATGATCAGTGGCAGATTTTATCTGATGATTATGAAAGTTTTTTGATTGATAAGGCGATCACCATAATTGAGGTGCCACAAGGTTATACAAAGGAAGGTAGCGTCGAAATTAAAACTATTGATGACTTACCACTTATCTTAGTTTGTCGCGGTAAGTATACGCTAGCTGAGGAAGAACATTATCGTAAGGCCATTGGTTATGCCGGTGCCTTTGCATATGCTCGTACATTAGAGGAGGCGCGCTATTTAGTAGCAGGTCAACAAGGACTATTGCTGCTTGATCGTTTTAAATATTTAACCGACTCCATGCCAGGTATTGAGCGCAAGGTATTAACTAACCATGGTAAATCGATGGAGCGCAATTACTACTTTGTATCGCAACAAAATCAAAATAATACCTATGTAGAAGCTTTTAGAGACATGTTTAGACAAGTTTTGTCAGAGTTTTAATGTATCAAAGACGGATTATGTAAAATAAATTTAATCGTCATATAACAAATAAACAATTACAATATAAAAGCCGTTAGCATATGCTAACGGCTTTACTGTCTATAGATTGCGGTATTAAAGTTATTTTAATTAAAATATTCTAAGAACATTGTGACTCCATCGATGAATAATTTTATACCATAAATGACGAGAACGGCTCCGCAGAAGCGATTGATCCAAGCCATATGGGTAATTTTTATTTTTTTAGCTAATAAATGCATGGTGGCAGCTAAGGCTCCAAACCACATTGGTGTCATAGCTAGGAAGCCTCCAAAGAAATAATAAATACCTTCTTCAGGTATATTAGCTTGAAAGGCGCCGAGCATCATAGTTGCATCAAGAACGGCTTGAGGATTCCCCCAGGATACAGCGATAGCGGATAGGATAATTTTACGAATTGGAATATTCGTATTTACATTGCGTATATCTGGTTCAGTTCTGAATATATTAAAGCCCATGTATACAATCAGTAGGCCCCCAAAAAGGAGTACGATAAGCTTTGTAAGCGGCCACATTTCAAGAATGGCGCCGATACCAAAGAAGGCTGCCGTACTGAGGCTCATATCAAATAGTGCCAATATGATAAGGGTCAATATGATACGACGTATAGGTTGTACCAATGCTGTGTTGATGATGAAGAGGTTTTGCATGCCAACAGGGGCAAATGTTGCGAGACCGACAAGAAGTCCTTGTAAGAAGTACATGTTAACCCTCCTAACTATAGTATGATAAAGTACTAATAAGGTGAATAGTAGCACGAAACCCCTCCATTACTGGAGGGGTTATTACTATTCTAACTATATACAATTATATCATATTAAAATAGGTATGTATATTTCTTACCATAAACCAATCATATGTTGTGTAGCTAGGCTGACTGCTGTGATGGCAATCCAGCAACAAGCACCCAATGCAAGGGCAGAACCACCGGATTTTATCAATTTTACGATATTAGTATTAAGTCCGATAGCAACCATGGCCATTGTAATAAAGTATTTGGAAATAGTTTTGAATACACTCAAGAATTGAATATCTATATTCGCATAGGATAATACTGTTGTAATAAGAGAACAAATCACAAAGTATAAAACAAATTTAGGGAAGATTTTAGCGATGCTAACACTGCTACCATCAGCTTGAGCAGCACTTTGTTTTGCTTTATATACTTGGTAACTTGCTAAACCTAAACAAATAGGAATAATAGCGAGGGTACGTGTTAATTTAACGATTGTCGCATATTCTAGTACTTGTGTACCAGTACCTTTCATACTATCCCATACGGCAGCTGTAGCTGTTACAGAGGATGTATCGTTTACGGCTGTACCAGCAAATAGACCAAAGCCCATATTGGAAAGACCAATAGCATCACCAAATGGAGGGAATACAAAAGCTGCTACTACATTGAAGAAGAATACAACGGAGATTGCTTGGGCAATATCTTGATCCTCTGCCTTGATGACTGGTGCAGCTGCAGCGATAGCAGAACCACCACAAATGGAGGAACCTACGCCGATAAGTACAGCTGTATTAGAGTCGATATGAGTGAGTCGATAGATAACATATGACACGATTAAGGATGTAGCGATGGTTGAAATAATGACAGGTAATGAAATCCAACCTACATGTAAAATCTGTGTAATATTTAAGCCAAAGCCCAATAAAATAACAGCCCATTGTAAAATCTTTTTAGATGTGAAGCCGATGCCGGCACCAGTTTTTTCGCGCTTCCAAGATGTGAATATAGAGCCAATAATTATACCTAAGATAATGGCAAAGATTGGGCTACCGATTAGATGAAACTCTAGGCCTAATAGCCAACAAGGAATAGCGAGGACTGCACAGAGCAGAATGCCTGGCAACGTTTTTTGATTGATACCCATAATAAAAATCTCCTTACTGTACATACAGTTCACGCCATATGTGGTATCATGTGGCGTTTCTTTTCTATAATTTTAATGGTACCACATTGGGGAATTATAATCTACTAGTAATGTAAGAAATATACAGTATATTCATTTTTATAAATATATAAGAATAAAAGGTATAATAAATGAATATTAATTATAAAGATAGAATTAATATGAGTTTTATGGCCTTCTTGTGAAGATGATAGGTTATAATAAATATTTATAGGTGATGAAAATCTCTTGTTTTTCATTGAATATATTGTATATAATGAATAGAATCTATTTTATAGATAGAAATGTAAATGAGGTACCTTATGATTGATATTAAAAAAATAATTGAAACCAATAAAGAGTATGTGAAAAACCACCCAGAATTACCAAAAGCAGGATTAACAAGCCATCCTACTAAAAAACTAGGTATTGTCACATGTATGGATACGCGTTTAGTCTGCATGCTAGAAGATGCATTAGGTTTTAACCGTGGTGAAATCATCGTTATAAAAACAGCCGGTAATAGTGTAACGCAACCTATCGATAATATCGTACAAAGCTTGCTAGTAGCTACGTATGGTATGGAAATTGAAGATGTATTAGTCATCGGCCATGAAAACTGCGGCATGATTGATTTCTCTGCTACAACGTTTATGGAATCCATGAAAGAAAAAGGTATCAGTGAAGATGCGATTCGCATGATCGAACCAGGACTTATTGACTGGATGGATCGTTTCCACATCTCCGAAGACAATGTAATCTATACAGTTAACTTCTTGCGTCACCACCCATTATTCCCAAAAGGAATGGGATTCTATGGAGGGATGATGGATCCTGATACAGGCGAATTCCGCTACCTCGAAATATAACCTTTGATTTGATGGGGCCCAAGTTGATTTGTACATTTAAGTGAAAAAGGACGATAACTAACCTCTACGCTCCAAAGCGAGCTAAGTCGCTAATCGGTTAGTTATCGTCCTTTTTCTAACTGTACCTATGAATTAGTCCCATCAAATCTGAATGTCTATTACCGAAATAGCGTAATTTCGCCGTATCAAGAGAAAGGAGGATGGCTTAGCCATCTTCCTTTCTCTTTCCACATACAGCCAACCTATTATTAGCGTATTCAAAGGGGAGGGCTATAACTCTATGGGACTAGTACGGCGATAAGGTTATAAAAAGCTGTGTCCCTAAGCGAGGTGCGACTTAGCTCGCTTTGGAGCACGGAGGTTAGGGACACAGCTTTTTAGTTAAAATGTAGAGATGTATCCGGGCCCCATAGAGTTATAACAACGTAAACTTGAACGATAATAATAGGTTGACTATATATTCCGTTTAGCTGTATATTGTAATTAGATTGTAAACTTACTCACATAAATTGGTTAACCTATGCGGCGTTAAGTATCGCTGAGAGGAGACGTGTATGAAGCAGTTAGGTATTTCTATAATTGGAACCGATACAGATGTAGGCAAGACGTTTGTGACAGGGTTGTTAGGGGCTATGGCTGTCGATGATGGCTTTGCGGTTGGTATGGTTAAACCGGTGTCCTCCAGCGCAGTACCTTTTCCTGAATGTGTAACGATGGATGAGGATAATTATAATGTGGATCTTGAAAGCAAGGATGCTACACATTTGATGCGTTCCGCTGGCATTCCTGAGTCGCGCCGTCACGAGGTTAATCCATATGCTATTGCTGGAGATTTTTCTCCTCGTCTTGCAGCAGAATTAGCTGGTATAGAAATCGATTATGCTGGTGTAGTAGATCATACATTAGATGTTGTTAATCGCTATGATTTAACCTTTGTAGAAGGTGCTGGTGGTATTACAACACCTCTTTACGGCGATAAAACATTCACGGATTTAATGAAAGATATTAAATTACCAGCCATCGTTGTAGCTGATGGACGATTGGGCTCCATTAACCGCGCGATTTTGACTTGTGAATACGCGAAGATGCATGGTATTGAGGTGAAAGCTATCATCGTAAATGATACAACGGCAGTAGATCCATTCTTATTGAAAACAAATGTAGAGGATATGGAACGATATACAGGTATTCCTGTAGTAGCTGTTGTACCGCCATACCAAGGACCAGATATCCAAAAGGTTCAGCTTGGTTGGGGGAGATCCTTTGTTGATTCTAAGAAGGTATGGCATACAGTATTAGGTCTATAAAGTTTAGATATGATAATTCAGCATATATTAGTGCTGGAAATTTAGCATAAGTTATATATTAATTTAGTGTAGTCAGATATATAGTTATTTAACTTACATTGTTTATGGTAATAGAGAGTTAGAGTTTGTAATACTTGTTAAGTATGAGGTGACGAAATGGCAGAGAAACAGCTTTCACAAGCAGCACAATGGGATCATGAGTTTGTATGGCATCCATTTACACAAATGCAAGATTGGTTGGCACAAGAGCCAGTCGTAATCGAACGTGGTGAGGGGGTATACCTCATCGATGAGAACGGTAAAAAGTATTATGACGGCGTGTCCTCCTTATGGGTTAACATTCATGGGCATAACCATCCTGTATTAAACCAGGCTTTGAAGGAACAAGTGGATAAAATTGCTCATAGCACATTGCTCGGTCTTGTAAGCCCACCATCTGCACAATTGTGTAAAGAATTAGTAGAGCTCGCTCCAGAAGGTTTAAATAAAGTATTTTTGTCTGATGATGGTAGTACAGCTATTGAAGTTGCTATTAAGATGGCTTACCAATACCGCCAACTAGTGGGACAAACGAAAAAAACTAAATTTATCGCCCTTAATGCAGGCTACCATGGGGATACATTAGGTACTGTATCTGTAGGTGGTATTCAATTATTCCACCAAGTATTTCATAATCTATTATTCAAACCGTTGACATTACCAAGCCCTGGCGTATATCGCGACTTAGCGGATCGAGATAAAGCTTTCGATGAGTCTTTGGCTGAATTAGAACGCATCCTTAATGAAGAGGGGAATGAAATTACAGCTCTCGTTATGGAACCATTGGTTCAAGCTGCAGCAGGCATGCTCGTCATGCCTCATGGCTATTTGAAACGAGTTCGTGAATTGACTGCGAAACATGATGTATTTCTCATTGTCGATGAAGTGGCAACAGGCTTTGGTCGTACTGGTAAATTCTTTGCCTGCGAACACGAAGATGTGGCTCCAGATTTTATGACCTTATCAAAAGGTATTACTGGTGGTTATATGCCTCTAGCTGCCACATTGACTACACAACGCATATTTGATGCATTCCTTGGTACCTTTGAAGAAAAGAAAACATTCTATCATGGTCACTCCTACACAGGTAATGCCTTAGCTTGTGCCGTTGCATTGGCTTCGTTGAAAGTTTTCCGCGATGAAAAGGTTATCGAAGGATTGCCTAAAAAAATCGAGGCTTTCACCAATGCATTAAAACCTATTGAAAAATTAAAACATGTGAAAGAGGTTCGTCAACGAGGCCTCATCGTAGGTATTGAACTTGAAAAAGATGTGGCCACTCATGAAGCATATCGTCCAAATGATGCGGTAGGGGCTAAGGTGGCTATTCTCGGTCGTGAACAAGGCCTTATTTGCCGTCCTATCGGCGATGTAGTAATTCTCATGCCTCCATTGGCGTCCACTGTGGAACAATTAGAGGATATGGTTCGCATCGTTGGTGAAAGTATCCAACGAGCTACCGAAGAAGAGGGGATTCTCGAAGATTTACGGCCAATTATTCTATAAAAATTTATGCCTAAGTATTTTATAAAGAGTTAGGTCAAAAGTAAAAGCTATATATGTCATGATGCTACGTGAGTAGAGTCATCGACATATATAGCTTTTTATATTTATTATGATGTTTTAGTTATGTCTTTAAACTATAGACTATACATTGTGAAAATTCGATGATATTTCTGCATATCTATGATACTATATATGTATAAAGGAGGTCATCGTATGGACATTTATGTAATTATGCAAGTTATTATTTTATTTGGTGCTATCTTCCTTGGTGTTCGCCTCGGTGGTATGGGCATCGGATACGCTGGCGGCCTTGGGGTAGTATTGTTAAGCCTTGGTATGGGTATGTTCCCTGGACAGATTCCGTGGGATGTAATTCTCATCATCATGTCTGCTATCGCTGCCATCTGTGCCTTACAGTTAGCCGGCGGTCTTGATTATTTGGTGCGTATTGCGGAAAATATTTTGCGCAAAAACCCTAAACACATCAACTATTTAGCACCAACAGTAACGTATTTCTTAACTCTGTTGGCTGGTACTGGTCATACAGCATTTTCTATGATTCCGGTAATCGTAGAGGTGGCAAAAAGTGAAAACATTAAGCCATCTGTACCTTTATCTATTGCCGTTGTAGCGAGCCAAATCGCTATTACAGCGAGCCCAGTATCTGCAGCAGTTGTTGCTATGAGTGGTTTCCTTGAACCATTTGGTGTAAACTACCCAACATTACTTGCTATTTGTATTTCTACAACATTCGTAGCGGTTATGATTACTGCCTTTGTTATGTCTACATTTGCGAATAATGATTTGTCTTCTGATCCAGTATACCAAGAACGTTTGGCAGCAGGTCACGTAGTACCACCTCGTGAAAAGAGCGCTGATTTCCACTTAAAACCAGGTGCGAAAACTTCTGTATTGATTTTCTTGATTGGTATTATCTGTATCGTATTCTACGCGACTGCAATTTCCAAAAATATTGGTCTTATTAAACCAGTTATCTTTGGCCGAAATGATGCGATCATCGGCTTCATGATGATTATTGCAGCAGCTATTACTTACTTCTGTAAAATTGATACAGCACAACTTGTTAATACTAGCACATTCAAATCCGGTTTATCTGCATGTATCTGCGTATTAGGTGTAGCATGGTTGGGTGATACTTTCGTAAAAGGTCATATTCCTGAAATCAAAGCTCTTGCTTCTAGCATGGTTACGGCATATCCGTTCTTGTTAGCTGTAGCATTCTTCTTTGCTAGTACATTGCTTTATAGCCAAGCGGCAACTACACAAGCGTTGGTACCAGCCGTAATCTTGGCTCTTGGTATTACACCTGAGAATACAGGATCCGTATATATTATTATCGCATCCTTCGCAGCTGTATCTGCACTCTTCGTATTGCCTACATACCCTACACTCTTGGGGGCTGTACAAATGGATGATACCGGATCTACACGAATCGGTAAACTCGTATTTAACCATCCGTTCTTTATCCCTGGCGTACTATCCATTGCTATCGCAGTAGCACTTGGCTTCGTAGTAGCTCCATTGATGCTGTAATTGGTAAAAGCTAAATAAGGCTAATTCAAACATATTCAAATAAGAAAAGGACGTAACTTTCAAAAGTTACGTCCTTTTTGTTTGATTTATTTAGAGAGTTTTTATTAACCTTTATTCTTACAATCCTTACATGTTCCGGCAATTTCCAAATGATGCTCCGTCACTGTAAAGCCTGCATCAATTAATTCCTGTGGCATTTCTACAACAGGGCAGGTGTGCAGCGGTATCATGGCTCCACATTTTGTACACACTGCATAGTGGCGGTGTGTATGCGGTGTAATTTCATAATATGCCATATCGCTACCCATGAGTGTTGTACGGGTAACGATTTCCTTTGTTTCTAACAGCTCAAGAGTGCGGTAAATAGTAGACATCCATGTAGTGCTACCATCGCCTAATCGCTCTGCGATTTCCATAGCCGTAATAGGTTTATCTGTAGTTGTTAATACGGACCAAATTGCTTCGCGCTGTTTGGTTTTTTTTATGCCTTCAGGCCAACTTGTTGTATTCATAACGCTCTTTCGATTCTGTTTTAATACTAATATGTTATACACTTGTATAAGTAGATAATTTATTTTGCACAGGATAGCTATCTTATTTTGCTAATAGAATAGCTATCTATATATTGATGATTATCTTTGTTTACTTGCTAAATTGCATACGACGTAGAATGGTTCTGATATTTTTGATGACTAATACTACGAGTAGAATTGCCACCGATGTTAGCGATACAAAACCACCTGGTGCTACATTGAGATAGTAGGATCCGAATAGGCCAATAACCATGGCTAGCAAACTAAATCCAATAGAACAGAGTAATGTCGTTCTAAATCCTTTTTCTAGTTGTAATGCCGATGCTACAGGCAAGGCAATCATAGCACTTAATACGAGAACACCAACGATTTTAATAGAAATGGATACGGCCGCAGCCATTAAGATAGCAAAAATATAGTTAATAAAGTCTACTTTAACACCTGCTACGCGGGCCGCCTCTTCATCATAGGCGATGTAAAGAAGTGAGTTATATAGGAAATATAAGGTGAGTACAGATAAGATTGTAAGCATAGCAATACTGATCATATCAGTTGCGTTTACCGTTAGGATACTACCAAAAAAGAATACATTTGCGTTAGCTTTTAATTTACCTGAACTAATAAGGGTAATAGCTGTACCAATGCTAAGAGATAAGATAATAGTAAGAATCAAATCGAGATGGTGGGAGAAGTATTTCCGCAAGAACTCTATGAGGGCACCGCAGATAGCGGTAAAGATGAATGCTCCTAAGATAGGATTAGTATTTGTTAATAAGCCTAATGTAATACCTGCTAGTGAGGCATGGCTCATGGTATCACCAATCATACTAGAACGGCGTAGTACCATAAAGATACCGATACAGGGACATAAGAGGGAAATGCAGATAGCTACAAAGAAGGCGTTTTGCATAAAATCATAACTAAACATGGCGCACCTCCTCAATTATAGTATCATTTGCCTGAGCCTGAGCCTGAGCCTGAGCCTGAGCCTGAGTTGTTATATCTGTGAAGCAAGCACAGTTTTCATGATCCATAGGGTTGCGTCCTGTGCTGTGCATAATTTCACTAGCATATTGTTCAGGGGAGCAAAGATGACCTTGACCATTTGCGATATGGTAAATATTAGTTGAATTGGCTAAGGCCATTTCAAGGTTATGTTCCACCGAGATAATCGTAATGTGATGAACTTGATTTAATTCGCAGAGGAGTGAGTAAATGCCTTCTTGGCTTTTACGGTCAACACCAGTAGATGGTTCATCAAGTATGATGAGGTCAGGATTACCGATGAGGGCACGAGCGATAGATACGCGCTGTGCTTGACCACCAGATAGTTTGCTAATTAAACGGTCTTTGAACTCCGTCATATTGGTGAGTTCTAAGACACGATCTACTTCATGTTTATTTTTAATTTTTAATAGCTTACGGTAGGAATCAAGTATTTCTTTTACCGTAATAGGAAAGCCTGCATGAGAGAAATCATTCTTTTGAGATACATAGCGAATGTTGTTTGTATCTCGTTTGATAGAGCCTTTTACAGGTTTCAGGAACCCTAAGATGAGACGTAGAAGGGTACTTTTACCAGACCCATTGTCCCCAACGATGGATATATAATCACCACTGTGAATATGTAAGTTAAGGTCATTCAACACATAAGGTGGCTGACCTTGGTAGGAAAAATAAAGATGTTCTATGGATAACATATAAAAACCACTTTTCTAATTGACAAAATCTTGAGTAAGTTTATACTATAACTATATTACAAATGCAACTGAGTCGCAACTGCAACTATAGAATGGTTAGTATTCTATGAATGCATAGCGATCAGGATTTCACAAAGGAGGACTACGATGGTCAAGAAACTGGTTTTGTTAATGATAGGCATTATGATGGCCGCTCTATTTGCAGGCTGTGGTAATGATGCACCGAAGGAACAAGCAGCTAAGAAGATCCAAGTGGTAACAAGTTTTAATGCAATGGCTGAATTTGCAAAGGCTATTGGCGGTGACAAGGTAGAGGTATCTACTATTATTCCAGATGGCGTAGAGCCACATGATTTTGAGTTGAAACCTGACAATATGAAACAATTGGCAACAGCTCAAGTATTCGTGTATAACGGTTTCGGTATGGAACCTTGGGCACAACAAGCGATTGATGCGGCTAAAAATAGCAAGCTCATCACTGTTGTTGCTACAGAGGGCGTAGAAGCTATCAAAAATACTGATCCTGAAGAAATTAAAGAACATGGTGCGGAAGATCCTCATGCATGGTTATCTTTAAAAAATGCAAAAATCGAAGTGAAAAATATTAAAGATGCTTTTGTAAAAGCCGACCCAGCTAATAAGGATTACTACGAAAAGAATTACAATGACTACGTAGCTAAACTTGATGAAATGATTAAGAAATATGAAGGTCAATTTGCACAAGCGCCTCATAAAAACTTTGTAACAGGTCATGCAGCATTTGCGTACTTATGTCGTGACTTTGGTTTGGAACAAAATAGTGTAGAAGATGTATTTGCTGAAGGCGAACCAAATGCAGCGCAATTGGCAGAACTCATCAAGTATTGTAAAGAAAACAATATCACTACTATCTTCGCAGAAGAAATGGCTAGCCCAGAAGTATCCAAGACTTTGGCAAGCGAAGTTGGTGCTAAGGTAGAAACTATTTACACAATCGAAAGTAACGAAGATAATAAAACATACTTAGAACGTATGGATGAAAACCTTACAAAAATTGCAGCATCTTTAAAATAAGATGAATGAAAGGCAGCCCTAAAAGGGCTGCTTTTTATTTTGTATGCTATGTTAGTTTCAACTAAAGTTTAACGAATATAGTATAATATATATTACGAGATAAAATAAAAAGGAGGTCCAATATGGTTATTACTAATAAATTAGGTGTTGCTGAATAGGACCTTGACCATAGTTATTATTTTGAAGGCTATCAATTATTTAAGAGTGAGGATTTATAAGGTATAGTATTATGAATGGTTTGTTTGGTCCTTATATAGAAAAATGGATGCATTTAATCACCATTAAAAATATGTTATTACTAGCTATTGGATCTCTAATTATAACTGATTTGGGTTTATACATATTGATGTTGCTTTTCCCAAAGAGTCCATTTTTTAAAACTCTTATTTGGGAGGTTATCAGTCCTGTAGAACTTGAGGTAGTTTCTATTATTGGCTATGTACTTGGAATTGCAGTATTTATTCTTGTAACCTCTGGTATTTTATATGGTATTTTTAAGGTGTTTAAGGGACAAGTTACCTATAAGCAACTAGTGGCAGACTTGCTTTTGAGTAGCTGTATTGGCAGCTGGATTCATTTGATATTTGTACTTCTTGCTGCGCCTACTTATCTTTTGTTAGACTTACGTATTCGAGGTGGTACGGGCGGATTAAGTACGATAGAGCTCTTTAATGTCTTTGTTATGGCCCAGCTTATGTCTAAGCAATTTGGAGTAAATCCTTGGATCACGGGGATTTCCTTTTATATAGTATCCTTCATCTTTGGTGCTGGCGGTATTATGTTATTCATGACAACTTAAATACATATATAATTGAAAGGTTGGTAGATTCCGTTAAAGCCACTACCAACCTTTTTTATTTGTTAATCATGATCGCCAATCAATTTAAAATAAATTTATATTTATTTTAAATGTGTATTGTGGTAAAATGATAAAAATATGTGCTTTAGATGTTTTGGAGGGGAACATATGGAACGAAAATGGTATTTAGATCTTTGGGCGCTTATTAGAGAGCCTTTTAAACGTGGTATTCCAGAGATTGTTGAATTTGGCACAATTCAACGCGGTTTTGCATGTGCCATGGGTATGGGTGCTATTAGTCTGCTTGTGAGTTGGATTATACAAGCTGGAATGGTTTATTCCTTAGGGGCTTCAGCTCCACAGCTAGGAGCTGCGTTGGGGGTTCTTGCTGGGGCCGGATTTTTTGTATTAGTATTTTATGCATTATTAACATTTGCTATATTAGCTATTTATTCAGTTTTATTCAGCCAAATAGCTAATAAATTTGGTGCCCATACTAATTATGAATCTATATTAAAGATTTGTTGGTATCAAAGTGCATACTCTATGGTGATATCCCTTGCTTTATCGATTATTGAAGTGGTTTTGGTTCTTATTATTCGAGGATTAAGCTTGGATATTTACGCACCTGAGATTCTTTTGTATATCATTAATTTTACTTACATCATTTTACAAATAGTATTATACATATGGTGTTTCTGGGTGAGTTTGACACTTATGGCACGTCAAATTGAAAAGGGTCGACTTGCGACTTTTGGTATTGGAATTTTGGCATCTTTAATTCCTGTAGTCTTTATTGGCATATTGGTAGGCATGGTTATGCTTGCTACATCTAGATAATTACATAGTGTGAAAAATATGAAAGCAAGGTATGATTATACCTTGCTTTTGTGCTATAATAATGAACAGAGTATGAATTAAAAATAAAATTATTGTTAGAAATTCGTAATCTTGTGTTGTGTGCTGCATCATTCTATATGGAATGATGCTATTCTTGTTGAGTGAAAGGTGGTGAGAGGTATGATGGCAGGTTTAGTAGAGTTCGTTTATCGCTTATTAAACCCCATTGAAGAAAAAAATCCACGAATGTACCACTATGATGTTACCTATGGGCAGCTTGCTTGGATGCTCGTATTGACGCTCATATGCTATCAATTTACCATCGTTGGTGAAAGTGTATATTTGGATGCTATACGTGCTTTCATACGCAATTCATCACTATTAGTGAAGTGGCAAATGTTTTCGCTTCCCCTAGGTCAACATGAGATACAAGTCTTTTTTGAACACTTAAGTAAACCGCGTGAGTTTTGGAATATTGGTCGGTTTGCGTGGGTAATTTTAAAAGCGGCCCTCGTGTCTGGCATTGTTATAGGTTATGCGATAATACAAAAACGTAAGTTCTATATCCGCGGCGTAGTCACTGGGGTTTTACACATGATGGCCTTTGCTCAATTAGTAGTAGCTATGATTACTCTTACGGCAGGTATTATGTTGATTCTTACGACCATACCAATTCTGCTACAAGCTATTATTGGTTTTTGTATGATTGTATTATGCATTCTTAGTACTGTATTGTTACTACAGACCATGGGTCGTATTGCAGGGGCTTGTATTGATGGGAGTGCTTATGAAGGTCTAAGCATTATGTTGCTTGCCATTCTAGTGGCTTTGTTGTGTGAAGTACTATATACATTAACTCGATAACAGATAAGGAGCATTATGACTTGGTATAAGGATATATTGCATTTATTCACGAAATTAAGTGAACAATCCTTTCAAAATATTATTAGAAATGGAACCTATACTCGAGCTATACTAAATCTTATAATGTCTACAATTGTATTATATGTGATGACCTATGCTTTGCCGTTCATAGTGAAAGCTGTGTCTCCCGCATTAGGAATAAAACGCATGACTGGTCTCACACATTTTGATCTGGTTAGTGCTTTGGCAAATGCATCATTTTTAATTTTTCAAATTATCATAGGTGCCTTTGTTATATGGCGATTACT